>Ga0247819_10000104_pt1 | contig 52065 bp, 92 predicted proteins | sample 13C_Xylose_Day6_FD_193428 | JGI IMG/M metagenome (GOLD analysis project Ga0247819, IMG submission 193428) | Soil microbial communities from agricultural site in Penn Yan, New York, United States - 13C_Xylose_Day6 | ecosystem: Environmental > Terrestrial > Soil > Agricultural land | place: USA... | reverse complement strand
TGCGCGACAGAGAGATCTGGAGCGCTTCCTGGCGCGGCTCGTGGCCACTGTAGGGAGGCTCGACGCCCTCGGGCAGCGGGTATTCCGGTGTGTCGAAATACTCACGAAACTGCGTCGCCGGCTGGCCGGCGGTCAGATACCAGTTGGCGGCGGCGTTCCCCGACCACTGCGGCGTGCCGGCGTACCCCTCGTCCCCATTGATGAACGCCTTGGCCATGTCATAGACGACGGCCTTAGCCACCGGCAGAAACGACTGGCGCAGCTCTCGCTGCACCGCGGCCTCTAGCGCGGCTTCGAACTGGGGGAGGTTGGTGATCCTGATCATCGCTTCAGGTGCACCAGGAACGTCTCGTCAGGCTCCGGCAGGGCCACGTTGACGCGATACTCCATGCCGCCGATGATGAACACGTCGTCGACCTTCAGGTACGGCAGGTCGTCCTGCGCGATGCGCGCTTGCAGATCGCCGCGCTCGGGCTTGATCATCGCGCGGGACACGATCCGGTACTGGTCGAAATACTGCATCACCAGCGCCATGACCGGCACGTCGATGGGGCCACCGGGGGAGTCGGTCGTCGTGTCGTAGACCGCTGTCGTCTGGCGCACCAGGACTTCCTGCAAGCAGTCCACCGGCAGCTCCACCACCTCGATGGCGCGCATGCCCACGCTGGACAGGTAGCTGTTGCGCACGTAGTTCATGCGCCCATTGAATTCTACGAAATCCCCGTCCCGCGTCAGGTCCTCCCCGCCCACCCAAAGGGTGTAGAAAGAGCGGACCTCGCTGGTGGATTCCTCGTACTTCATGTCCTTGGTCCAGACCGCGCCGCACGGTGATGCGACAGGGTCATAGCCACGAATCCAGTCAAAGGCGCTGGCCCGCAGGAACACGTTGTCTGCGCGCTGGATCACAGCCTTTTGGCGGATGACGCTGCCCTGGAAATCGTCGGGCATGGACGAACCGACGATCCAGGTCTTGCCCGAGATCGTCAGCTGCTTGTGCGGGGGCCAAACGACGTTGTTGCGGTCGTCATAGGACAGGATGCGGCGCTCGGTGCCTACGCCGTCGCGCTGCGAGTCGTCGTAGAGGTCCAGCTGGCCAAGCGTGATGAGCTGGCCGCTGATGGCGTCGTAGACCTGGGTGTCGTCGAAAAAGCTGGCGACATCGCGCATGTCCATGGCTAGGTTCCCGTCACGGGGTCAGTCGCCCCGGGCGTGGCCGTAGCGAACAAGAACCCGATATCCGAGACCAGCGGCGTCACCGGCAGGAGGTCTGCGGCCGCAGCGGTCAGCTCGTAGGCCGCGTCGGCCAGCGCCTGGTCCAGATTGACGCGCACGTCGTCCGCCGCGCCTGACTCGCGCGTGAACCCGGCCTTTCCGTCGGTCAGGCTGCGCACCGCCATGGAAGGCAGCGCTACCGCGATAACGCTGGCGCCCTTCAAGCCGGTGTAGGTTTCAAAGGCGTCCTTGAATCGAGTCTGGGCAGGGCTCAGATTCGAGTCAGGGAGGTCTTCATAGGCCGCCCAGATGCGGCGATCGGTATCCAAAGCCCCGACTGAAGTCTTGACGATCTTGAGGTAGATCGGCAGATCCACCCGCGCGTCGGGCAGCTCCTTAGCGGAGACGCCCAACAGGCCGCGGACTTCATCTGCGGAAATCAGGTCGGTGAGTTTGGATACCGTTGCCACTTACTTCTCCACGCGGATGCGGCCGGCTTCGCGCTGGCCGTCCAAGAACGAGGTCATCTCGGTCTTGGTGGGCACGTTGAATTCGTAGACCTTGTCGGTCTCGAAATCGCGCAGCGGCGCGTCCAGCAGGTTGGTGATCGTGCAGCTGTCGCCCACGTTCACATCCTTGGCGGCCTTGCGGCCATTGGGCGTGTTGTCGGCCACGGTGGGCGTGTTCAGCGCAGCCTTGCTGGTGTCCACGGTGCCACGTTCGGCATCGGCGTTGCTGGCCGAACCAGGTTCGCCCGGGCCGGGGGTGGCCGGCGCCGCTTGGCCCGCGTCTTGAACGGGAGTGGCCGGGGTTGCCGCGCCGGTTTCCTGGCCAGCGGCGGCCGCTTGTTCGGACGCCTTCTGGTCAGCCTGCTCGGAAGCCGTCTGAGGGCGGGTCAGGCCTTGCTCGTTATTTTGCTTTGCCATGATGGGATCTCCAGAAAGAAGGGCCAGGCCGCAGCCTGGCCCCTGTGGTGGGGTGCAGCTTGACCGAGTTTACACGGTCAGGCTGAGGACAGACCACGCCTCGTCATACAGACGATGGACGATGTTGCCCCAGTCCCAGCGCATTTCGCTGGCCTTGCGCATCACCAACTGCTGCGCTGCCTTGTACTGGGCTTCGCTGTTGGTGATCTTGCGCATGGCGTAGCGCGGGTCGAAGCCGACGATCGTGTCGTCGGGGATCACGGTGGGTTCCACCAGGTAGACGCGCACGCCTTGAATGTTCAGGTTGATCAGCGTCGGAATCACGTCCGGGCGCTGGTTGAACGGGGCGGACGTGGAGTCCGTTTCCTTCAGGGGCTTGCCTTCGCGGGCTTCGACCTTCAGGAACGTGTCCAGCGTCATCATGACCACGGTGATGCTGGTCGTGCGGCGCTTGGCGGCCAACCACTTCAGCCAGGCCTTGTGCGTGATCTTGCCGGCTTCGGTGATGCTCGAGTCAAACGTGTTGACCTTGACCGTGGGCAGTGCAGCGATGCCGAGGTCGACGTCGCCGTTGACCATGGCGTAAATGCACTCGTCCAGACGCTCAGCAGCTTCAACTTCAGCCTGGCGGGCCAGCGACAGCGACACGAAGTCGATGGTGCTGGAGCGCGCGGCTTCGTCGGAGATCTGCAAGCCCAGCGAGTAGACCGGGATGTTGCCGGCCTTGTCGCTGGTCGTCAGGACCATCATCAGGTTCGGTTCGGACAGCTGCGAAATGCGGCTGGAGCGGGAACGTTCCGGGCGGGTGAAGTCCAGCACCGGGTATTCGAAGCGCTTGCCGGCGATGGTTTCTTTCTGCGCGATGAACGAATCGAACAGGGCGATTTCGCTGTCGCGGTTGGCGTACAGCTTGTTCTCGATCATGCGCAGAATCGCAGCCGGGAACAGAATGCGCGAGGCCGGGGCCACGTCTTCCACGTTGGTCGAGCCCTGGGCCTTGTACTGGCTGTCGCAGGTGCCGTTCATCGCGGCTTCAACCGTCGCGGCGTGGATGCCCTTGCTGGGGTCGTCCTTCGAGAACAGGCCGGCCGAGGCCATCATCTGGTCCAGGACCGAACCGTACTTGGTTTCGTCGGTCTTGAAGTTGCTGGCCAGGTACGCCCCGAACGTGACACGGGCGCTGCTGGCAGCTTCATACATGTTGGCGCTCAGGCTCGCTTCGGTCAGCGCACCGTCGGCACCCATGAACTTGACTTTCATACTCTTCTCCTAGGAGGGCTGGGGTGCCGCGCGTTAGACGCGTTGCAGGGTTACGACGGCGTTGATGGCGCCAACGGCACCTTCAACGACGCTGATGACGCGCCACATGAACGGACCTGCGGCGGCAGCGTCAACCTTGACTTTGGGGCGGGGGTACTGAGCTGCGTCGTTCAGCACGCCGTTGGCGGCTTGCGGAGCAGCCACAACGAAGTCACCGACAGCCCAGCCAGCCGCGGCCATGATGGCTTCCTTGTAGCCGCCGGTCTTGACCGTGCCCACCATCACGCCGTCAGCGGTGGCCGGCTCCAGAGCCATCAAGATGGCCTCGATGGGGTCGCCATCAGCGCAGCGGACGAACGTCGAGTCGCCGCCCAGCTTGAAGGGCTTGCCCTTGTCAGCGTCGGTCGGCTTGTCGGCGGACGTGCCCACCTTGACCGTGATGTTGTGCTGGATATCGGTCGGCTTTTCGCCGACGTAAACTTTCTTGATCGCCATGGCGAAAGCTCCTTATTGAGCGGACTGAACTTTGGGGTTGATCGCCGACACACGCGACATGAATTCACGCTGTTCGGTGGAAACATCGGTTTTCTTGGTGGGCTCCTGCGAAGCGGCCACTGCGGCAACGCCGCCGACCGGGAACTTCGCAGCGAATTGCGCCGACACCGCCGTGTGCTGCGCGATCAGCTCGCTCACGCCCAGCTTGGAAACGTCGACCTTGGCGCTGCCCAGGGCGATGTTCATCTTGTCCAGGGACGCGGAGACGATGCCGACGCAGACGGCCAGCTGGCCTTCCAATTCGGTGACTTCGGCTTCAGCGGCGCTGCGGGCCACAGCCATGGCGCCCAGCTCGGTGGCCAGCGCGGAGATGTCCTTGGGCTGCTCAGCGGCCGGAATGGACAGGCCGGCGATGGCGAACTTGCCGTCCTTGTCTTCGACCTTGGCCGAGAAGACGCCGTCCTTGACCTGGTCGGCGTTGATGAACACCTTGCCGCCCTCAATCACGAAGGCCGCGTTAGGGGCGGTGGCTGCGGGCTCACCAGGTTTTTCGCCGTCCTTGGGGCCGGCAGCAGTGGCCGTCGCGGGATCGGTCGCGGCAGCTGCCGGAGCGGCAGGGTTCGCGGGGGAGTTGGCCGCAGCCGTCACAGCGGCTGCACCTTGAGCAGCTGCGGCTTGGGCGTCGGCTTTGGCTTTGGCAGCAGCCAACAGCTGTTCAACGGTTTTCTTCATGACATAAGCCTCTGTTTAGTGACCAAACGTAGCAGTCGCTGCGCGATTATCAGCGAGCTGCCGTGAATTTGCAACCGCCAGGCCGATATCGCCGATCTCATCGACGAGCCCGACGCGCTTTGCTTCCTGGCCCCAGAACACCTGACCTTCAGCCATGCCCTCTTTGACCTGGTCCTGCGTGACGCCGCGGCCGATGGCCACGTGCATCGTGAACGCGTCATAAATCGTGTCCATGTCCTTCTCGGCCTGGGCGCGCGCTTTGTCGCTCAGCGGCTCGTAGGGCGTCATCAGCATCTTGAATTCGCCCTTGCGCAGCACGTCCACGGTGATGCCGCTCTTCTCCAGCATCTTGCTGTATTCCATGTGCGTCATGGCCACGCCGATCGAGCCGATCTGGGCCAGCGAGGCCGAGTAGATCTTGGAGGCGCTGACGCCCAGCCAGTATCCGCCCGAGCACATCATGCTGGGCGTGAAGGCCACCATGGGCTTCTCGGCGGCGATGGCGCTCAGGACGTTCGTCGCTTCGCTGACGCCCGACACCGCGCCGCCCGGCGACGAGATGTCCAGCACGATGTTGGTCACGTTGGAATCGTTGTAGGCGCGCATGGCCTGGTCGATGATGTGCGGGTAGCCCACCACGCCCATGTAGCGCAAATACCACTTGTCGCTGTTCACCAGCGGGCCGCGGATGCCGATGATGGCGGTGCTGCCCTCTCGCCGATAGGTGGCCGAGTGGAAGTGGTATTTTTCTTCGTCCTCGTCGTCTTCATCGCCCTCGTCGTCGAATGAGACGCGGGCGTTGGCGACGGCGCCGATGGCGGCCTCGACTGCCGTTTTGCGCGCTTCAACGCGAGCTTGGCGCGCGGCGCGGCCGTCCAAGTATTCGCGGCGGTCCTTCTCCGCGATGTCCATCATGATCTTGAACTCGTCGGGCAGGAGGTTGGCGGCCAGGCTTTGCAGCGAGTTACCGTCCCCGATCCACAGCATCTGTCCGCCAAGCAGGGTCAAAATATTCATGGTGTGTCCTAGTTGCTGCCGGCCTTGTTGGGGGACGTCTTGGGTTTCAGGTTTTCGTTCAACGCGCCGCCACCACCATCTGCGCCGGCCGTGCCGCCTGCTGCGGTGTTCGAATAATTGTTGTTGCCGTCCGCCGCGTTGGCGTTCGGCTTGTAGAAGAACGTGCCCGACAGCGGCTGCATCGTGGCGGGCGCGGGCCGGCCATTCAGCGAGATGCTGGCCTCGTCGTCCGAAATGATACCCAGGCTCAGCTGCTCCAGGATGCGGGCCTGCTGTTGCGAGCGGAAGCCCGCCAGCTCAGACTCGGGGCGCAGATCGATGTCGGCCAGCTTGAACTCGACGTAGACGTCTGCGGCGCCGAGGCGCGCGATCAGCGTCATGGCGCGGCTCATCACGCGGTTGAGCGGCGCTTGCAGCGCGCCCTCGACCTGCTTGACGAAAATCATGGACTCGACCGAGGCCGTGGTCTGGTTCTCGCCCTTGCCGATAACGCTGGGCAGCGTCTTGGCGCCGGCCGAGATCTTGCCCGTGGCCATCTTGTCGATGATGTCGTATTCCCGCTCCAGCGACGTGTTGCCGCGGCTCAGGTAGGACGCTTCCATGATGTCCAGCTGGACGAAGGCCTCTTCAGGCTCCAACCCGTTGATCGTATTGGTGACTTGCGAAACGATCGAGTTGTACCACTCTTCGCTTTTCTTGGGGTCGGCCGAGATCGAGACCGGGATCATCTTTCGCAGCTCTTCGGCCTTGAGCGACACCATCAAGCGGGGGTGCACGGCGGCGCGGATCACGCGGCGCACGTCGTTCAGGAACTGCATCGCCATGAGAACGGGCTGGAGGGCCGGTTCCATGGGGCTGTCGCTGTTCGAATAGTAGAGGTCCTGGTCCAGCGACGTGTAGATGATCGTCGGGAAATCCAGGCGGATCTTGTCGCCGCCCACGTCCTGCACGGGGATGACGGCCTTGCTTTTGTTGGTCGGCCACCACTCCAGGTCGCGCGTGCCGATGGGCACCAGGCGGTCGGGCACGCGCGCCGCGTTCAGCACGACCTCGAGCATGCACGAACCGTAGTAGCGCAGCTCGTGCGCCAGCGACTCGAGCAGCGATTGGATGGGCTGCACGGTCACGAACCCCTCGGCGTAGTTGCCGATGAAGTCGTTGGACTGCATCCAGGCCCACATGTCGCGGGTGGACTGCGGGTTGATGGCGCCGGTCGTGCGGTCGTAGGCCACCACTGTGTACTTGCGCAGCGCCAGGCGCACGTAAGCGTCAACCGCAGAAGCCAGCTCAGGGTTGACCTTGGCGAAGATGCCAACGTTTTCTTTGGTGTTGCCCGTGGACCGCAGCGTGGTGAGGTCCAGGTTGGTCGACTCCCGATCCGTCAGGTTCATCGCCGTGCCGGTGTCCGGCCGCGCGGTGTCAAAGACGGTGGGAACTGCGACGCCGCCCTTGCCCTTCAGCTTGGGCTCGCCTGGCTCGGGAAGGTTCGTCGATGCGCTGCCACGGGAAGCTGCGGTGACTGCGACGCTGAAGGGGTCGGCCACTTCCCCCGTCGCCGACTGGCGCAGGGAAAGAAACCAGCTCTTGAAACCGCCTTCGCGCTTAGCCATACGTAACCCAGGGAATTTGCCAGAAATCTAAGGCAAAACGTGAAAAAACGCAACCGAGCAAAAGAAAACCCCCGGCGGGGAAGCCGGGGGTTTGGCCAGATCGGCCACAGCCACGGGTGCGGAAGGGAGGGACGCTGAGTGGACTGAAAGCGGAAAAGGCACTGCGGGTGAGACGCCTGAGCAATCAGTATACGGCGCGGGTTTTCAAGATGTCAAAGGGAGCGCTTCACCTTGAATTTCGAGATCAGCGAGGTGGTCGGCAAGATCACGCGCGGCGCCATGGCCAGGCGCAGCTTACTCGCCACCCAGGCATACAGCATGGCGTGGTGGAAGTGATCGTTCTTGTCCTTGGACTTGACCCAGCGGTAGCGCTCGTTGTCCGGCTTTTTCGGGTCGCCGTAGCGCAGCCGGCGCATGTCCCGCATCTGCTTGCGCCAGGACAGGATGGTGTTGTGGTCCTGCGCCGGGTTCACGCCCACGCGCATGCCACGGATGTCTTCCATCAGGAAGTCCAGGGCGATGTCGCGGTTGATGTTGATCTGGCGCTCGTCGAGGATGGCCTTGGTCTTGTCCTCTTCCTCGTCCATCATCTTGAACGCCCGTAGGCCCGCAGCGTTCACGTAGAGGCCGGCGTACAGGTTCGGGAACAGCCGCTGGAGGCGCACCACCGTTTCGGTGAAGGGCAGCGCGTCCATCACGATGGCGATAGGGTTGGTGCGCGCCACCAGCTTGGTCAGCTCTTCGTCGATCCGCTTGAAATTGATCGTGCCCAGCTCGCCGAAGTCCATGGTGCTGCCGCCATCGATCCCCGCCACCGCGTAGTGGATCGTCTGGCCCATGTCGATGCCGATCACGTTGCCCACCAGGTTGCCGCTGTACGCAGCCAGCATCATGTCCAGGTCGGCTTCCTGGATGCCCGACAGGTGGTCTTCCTGGCACAGCCCGAGGCTGAAGTTCACGAAGTCGGTGGTGCGCTCGTAGCGCGTGCGCGTCGACATCAGGTCCTGGACCGAGATGAAGCTGGGCGCATCGAACGGGCTCACCTGGTAGCCGTCGGCCTCGTGCTGCTCGTTCGGGTTCTCGCAGACCATCTCCCGATACTGCTCACCCAGGTCAGGCTGTTTCTTGCACTTCGGGCAGGCCAGATACGCCTCGCGCCAGCGCGTAAACGCCAGGCGCCCCTTGTCGATCATCAGGATGTCGTCGTTGAACCCTGGCACGATGACGTCGGTCAGGTATGACGGGATGAACTGGTGGTTGCAGTGGTTGCACTTGCAGAATTTGAACCAGCGATTCGAGTTCTGGAACAGCCCGTCGATGCCGAACTTGGGCAACGTGGGCGTCGAGAAGTGCGTCTGCCACTTGTAGGGCGAGTGCGTCAGGCGGGACTGAAAGCTGGTGAGCGCGTCCTGGTCCGAGAAGTCGACCTCGTCGTGCACCAGGTAGTGGGCAGGGATCGAGATGGCGGCGTTCTGGGAGAAGGTGCCCCGGATGTAGATGTAGCTGGTGCCGATCTTTTTCAGTTCGGACGAGTCGACGTTGGAGTCCAGCGCATCCTTCAGCAGCGGCGCGTTGGCGATGGTCGGATCCAGGCGCGTGCGCGAGAACATGCTGGCCGCGCCCGTGGTCGGCTGCGTGATGATCGTCGAAAAATCCGGGATCATGTAGGAGACGGCCAGCGCCTTGCGCACCATGATCTCCGACACGCCCACCTGGGAGCATTTCTTCACGTACTGGACGCGCTTTTCGCTCTTCAGGATGTCGAGTTGGTATTCGTGGCCCTTGAAGCTGAAGTTCCGCCCACCCAGATAGGTGTGCTTCTCGATCCAGCCAGGCACCTTGTCGTGCGCGTAGCTGCTGGACACCGCAGTGTCCAGGCGCCCAAACATATTCCCTACATTCAGGCGCGCGTCGCGCTTAGCCGCTGCGGTCACGGTTCCACCGTCACCTTGTCGCGCTCAACGATGCATATCCGGCCGTCTTTCGACATGACCCAATTCTGGCCATGCACATTCGGCGCAAATGAGGTGATCGACAGCTCTGAATTCCCGTCCATGGACCATTCCCATCGGCGCGGCAAAATCCCGCTCCAAGTGAGGCTTCCCCGGAAGTTGCGCGACACCAGCACCACCCGCTGCGGCGCGGCGTTGCGCAGCATCTGCTTCCACGCTGCGCCGAATGCCTGGCACCACACCGGCCACCCTCGCACGCCGCAGCGGGCGTTGAGCGTAAGCGTGGCCGCAGCCAGCGACACCGCGCGCGGCAGCGCCAGAACGACGTGCGCCAGCAGGTGGTAGATCCCTACAGCGAGGACGCTGTAAAAAACGAGCTCGAGGTTCATGAGGCCTCCTTAATCGCGTTCGGGTTTGGTGCGCAGCGCCAGGCGGTTGTAAGCCGGCACGTCGACCAGCTGGTCCACCGCGCCGGGCATCGGGCGGCGGTGGCCCTTGCGGTGCGAGCGGTAGAAGGTGCCGAAGTTCCGAATCATCACGCTCTCGGAATCCCGAATGATGGCCAACGCCTCCGAAACCGCGTTGTAGGCTTGCTCGCGCGTCAGGCCGGTGCGACGGGCAACCTCGCGCACCAGGGAGGTGGGCGGCTGGGGGTGTTTCGGGTTGGGTGTGTTCATTATTCGGCCTGGATTCTGTCGCCCGTGAGGCGTTCGTAGGTTTCTCGGAATTCGTTCAAAATCTCACCCGCGTCATCGCGCCCGCGCAACGTGACCAGCAGCGCCTCTTCCAGCTTGCGTGCCCGGTCGACGTTATAGATCTTGGATTGCAGCGCTTGCAGCTGCGTCAGCGCGCGGTTCAGGCCGTTCAGCGCAGCGGTCTTCTGGTTGTACGGTGCGCGCTTGTCGGCGGCCGCGTCGGCCAGCAACAGCTTGGCGATGGTCAGCGCCTGGCCGGCGTCCGCCGTCAGGTCGATCTGGTCGGCGCGCACCGTCGGCATCTTGGCCTCGAGCTGGATCTTGGCCAGCTGAAGCAGGTTCGGATCGTTGATCTCGGCCAACAGCTCGATGAATTGCTTGTAGGCGAGTTCGTCCCCCTGGAGGACTTCTTTCTCCAGGTCCTTGCCTCCGAAATCCTCGAAATTGGCAAAGTGGTCGATCGCGTTTGGATTCATGGCGGAAGTGTAACGATAAAGACTCGAAAACACCAGTGATGAGGCATTTTCGAGTCTTGGGTCTATATGTTGTGGTTGCCCCGGTATTACGGCACCACGATCCGAACCAATAAATAGGTGACAACCATCGCCCCGGCGACTGCCGCGACATGTGTGAGCAAGAACTTACAGCCCAGGATGTCGCACAAATCGCTAAGCAGGCTGGGGCGGGTTTTCATCGTCTTCTTCTTCGGGCGGGGTGGGCACGTCGGTGGTCGGCTCTTCTTCGGGGTCGGCCGGCGCCGTGATGACAGGGTCGTCTTCAGGCGGGGTTTGCGGATCCTCGACCACCGGGTCTTCAGAGGGGGCCGGCGATTCCTCGCCCGCCAGGTCTTCGGGCGGCGTCGAGGGCAGCTCGTTCTCGACGGGTTGCCCCAGGATGACCTCTTCGCCAGGGTCGGCCACCGGCTTGCTGCGCTGGCCGGCGTTGGCCATCATGGCCACCACTTCGTTCGGGTGGCTCCGGCGCCATTCCGCCCAGCTGTCATCGCTCAGCTTGAAATCGACCCACTCCGGCACATCCTTGGTCGGCTCGAAAGGCTCGGCACCCAAGACGCAGCGTTCGCAGGCGCCAGAGCTCAGGTGCGCCTCGCAGAAGTAGAGGCCGCAGCCGTCGTCATCGCCTTCAGGGCTTTGGCCGAACGGATGCTCGTTCTTGCAGACGTGGCTCAAGCCGCGATCGATGTCCGCGTTGCAGCCGGGGTGGTCGCACTTGGCCGGCACGCCGTAGCCGACATCACGTTTCCATTTTTGGTCATACCCGTAGGACCATCCCATCATTTCTCTCCTTGCGCGGTAATGGTTGGCGTCTCGACCTTTTTGTCGGGCAGCGCCGAAATTGTGCTGTACCAGAGCACGAGCGCCAGCATAAACCCGGTGCCGTACAGGAAGCCTTCCCACATCTTAATCAAGACGGCGACCCAATTCAGATCCACCTTCTGGACGAATACCAGGTACACAGGGATCGCAACCGCGATCACCGCGAGGACGAGGGCCACGTAGAGGGGTGCGTATTTCACTTGGTTCTCCTGGGTTGGGCTCTTGGATAGGTGGGCGCCGGGTTCACGTTCCTGGCGGGCGTCGGTGGCATGGGCTGGCGGCTCACCAACGGCTCCGTGGGCCTTCTCATCTGGGTATAGAACCAGTACACAACCAGCGCGCCACCCCAAAAGCCCAAACCCACCAGCAGGGACCTGATGAACAACTCGACCCCCATCATGCCAGGTTCTCCATGCTCGACAGGAGCGAGATGTCCTCGGCGGCCGCGCGGATACGGTCCAGCTCGCCACGGCTACCCGAACGCGTTGTCGCGCGGATATCCAGCTTCAGGCGCTCGATCTTGTTGGGCGACTTGCGCCACTTTACGTCCAGGTCGTATACGTGACTGGCCAGGACGTTCAGCACCATCGCGTCCTTTTGGGCCGTGGTGAGTCGGTCCATCAGCGCGCGCACCTGCGCAGCGTCCCAGTACGGCTCGTCGGTGCCTGGCAGCGTGCCGGCCGGCTTGGGCGTGCCCTTGAGCATGTCCAAGACCCCATCAATCACTTTTTCGTCCATCGAATTTCTCCAGTTCAGCGCGCGCCGCCAGCTCGGCTTCGGCCTCAGTTTTAAAAGGTCCCCAGACCCGAAAGAACATGAAGCATATCGGCTTCATGCCCGGTAAGCCCCACAGCTTCATCGGCGCCCATACGTGACGGGGTTCGTTGATGTGCTGGATCAGAAACCAGCGCGGCCGGAAAGCGAAAAGCAGAATTATCACTATCCCGCCGACGCTACCGATCAGGCCGAAAATCAGGATCTTGCCGATTAGGTCATCCATGGCGCTTCACCGGCATGAACCCGCGTATGTGGGTGCGGAACTCGGAAGAGACGGTCAGCCTGTTGTTGTCCCCGCTCGGGCGGTAGATCGGGTAGCCGTCGACCATCACCGTGTTCTGGGACAGCCAGGCGATGACGTCGTAGTCGCACGGCAGCGGGCTGGGCGCGTGAAAGTAGGAGCCGTCCAGGTGCTTCACATCGCACAGCATGCGCGAGTTCGGCACGCCGTTGGCATCCTCGACATCCACAAAGACGCGATGCAGGTGCCGGCTGTGCTCGTGGTCACCCAGGACGTGGTAGCCGACCACCTCGTGCTCGACCCACTTGTCCTCGCGCGCCAGGTGGATCAGCACGGGTTCGCCGACCCGAGGTAGTCGGTCACCGTGCACTCGCGGGCGTGGCGCCGGCACGGCCATAGCCATGGCGATAGCTTGACGCACGCCGCGCTCGCCCCAGTACGGCGTGGGCGGCCCAACCTCGTCGCCGCAGATGTCCTCGTGATAGAAGTGCCCAGCAGGCTTGGGAAGCTCTCCAGTTGGGGTATGGGCAAAACGCACATCCCAGGCTCGGCGCGCCTCGAGGTCGTTTTTCTTGATCGGACCCGAGGCGTTGCACTTGCTGCACACCGCATAGGCGCCGTGGTGCGTGTAGCCCATGTGCACGTCATTGTGGCCACAAAACGGGCAGAGGACTACGCTCATGGCAGCACCTCGACAAGCTGACCCAACGGAATGCGGCGACGGCGCAGCCGGGTGTGCAGCGGCGATTCGATGAGCGTGATGTCCAGATCGATGTAGTAGGTGGTGCCCGTCGGGTCCATGCGCAGCGTTACGCTCACCCCGTCGATGCGCACTCGAGTGGGGTTCTTCTGATTGGCTTGCAGCTTGACCATCGCCGCGCGCCCGATCAGCTCGGCGGCCGCGTCCGCGCGCGCCTTGTTGGCCAGGTCCATCAAGAATTGGACCTGGTCCAGCGTCTTCACCAGACCGTTGAACGCTGCGTCCTGGGCTTCGGTCATCACCGGCTCAGGCGGCGGCCCGCCGCGGTAGGCGTAGTGCTTGCTGGCCAGGTAGTTTTTCAGGTAGTTCATGGTCCCTCCCAGGATCATTCGGATTTGGTATCGCGCTGCTCGCGCGCGTGGTTGACGCCATCTTGGAACAGCCGCTCAGCGGCGCTGCCGGCGTCGTAAGGGCTTTCCAGCGCCAGGCCGCGCCGGCCGACCTCCAGGCCCAGGCGGTAGGGCGTCAGGCGCGTGCCATTCTTGCGGATGTCGTCAATGACCGCTTGGATGTCAATGGCCATTATTGACCTCGTAATCGGCCAGGCACTTGGGGCTGCAAAAGATGTCGCCATGCTTGAGCAACCACCCATCGGCGAGCACGTCTTTTCGCAGCTGGGTGCGGTTCCTGGCGTAGCGGGTGAATTGGCCGTGGCCGGTGTGCGCGCACTGCAAGCACACGACCTCGGTCCAGATGGGTATGGGCGGGCTAGGCATCTTCATCCTCGTCCGGCGGCGCCGCGCGGTCCAGGCGCTCGATCTCGGCGATGATCAGGGCGCCGGCCCGCACCAGGTTCTCGCGCGCGGTGCGCGGCTTCCACCACTCGGCGGCCCACGGCCAATGCTGCGGAGGCGACTCCATGGTCTGGTCTCCGCTGCGGTTGTGGCTGTAGGGCCAGCCGCTGGCCAGCGCGTAATAGCCGGCGGCGACCGCCATCTGGCCGCTGTCGTTCTTGTCATCGGCCTCGACCGTGCGACCTTCGACAGCCACCTGGCGCGCGCGCTCCTGCACCACGTCGTGCAACGCGCGGGTCGGGAACAGCGACAGCGTCTCGGTCAGCAGTTCGGAGATCTTGACCGGGAAGACGTGCAGCACCTTGGTGTCCTGCGTCATCTTGGGTCCGCCCAGGCGGTACGAGGCGTTTTCGTCGCCAAGGGCCAGCGTGTAATACGTGCCGGCCGGCGTGCGCGTGGCGTATACGGAGATCAGGGCTTTATAGCTCACGTTCTTCTCCGTCAACGATCTCAGAATCCTCGTTGCTGACCAGCACGAGGGGAGACCCGTCCGGGCCGTGGTACTGCGCATCTGCCGCGTGGGTCAGGATATTGCACCCGTAAGGCTCAGCGTAGCCTTCGCCGTACAGCGCCCAGTACGAAGCGATGGCAATGCGCAGGTCTTGGGCCGTCTTGATCTCACCCCCGGCTTCGCTGTAGGCCTGGACCACAGCCAGGTGCTCGGGCGTGAAGATGGCGTCCGGGAATTCAAAGGTGGCGCAGCGTTCGATCTGGATGGTGTGAACGAATTTCTGGGTCATTTCTGATTCTCCGGAAAAACGGTTACAACTTTGAATACCGGTTCGCCGACCGCGCTCGCGCCGCGGTTGCTCTGAACGATGTCCTGGATGATGTTGCGGGCGGCGCTCTTGGCGTCGTTGATCATCTGGTCGTTGGTGGCGCTAGCCCCCCAAGGGCCGCTGACCGCGATGTCCAGCGTGACCACCGCGCGCACCCAGCTGTTGGTCTTGTCGGTCATGCCTGCTCTCCCAGACCCAGTGCGGTCGTCCACTGCGTCATGAACATTGTGATCGCAGCGGCTGTGATCGAATCCACATCCGGGTGCAAGGACAGCGCGCGCAGCCGGCGGATGTGCGGTTCCATGGTCACGGCCAGGTGGCGCAAGACGGCGATCTCGACCTCGCGCACATCAGCCACGCCGATCGACAAATCCGTCGCCATGTCATCGACCTGAAGCTGCGGCAGCACCATCATCATCCCCACTGGCGCCAGCGCGCGGACCTCGGGCACCTTCGATTCAAAGCGCGCGACGGCGGCCGCCGCGCGGATGTCAGGCACCTTCGATTCAAAGTGCGCAGCGGTCGCGCGGTCAGTGACTTCCGCCATCGCGCGCCCATCGATCTTCTCGGTGCCGGCGACCGCGCATTCGCGCATGATGGCCTTGGCCTGGCGGTTGACGAACCCCTCGCCAAAGCCCGGTGCCGCAGTGCTGACCAGCGGGTCATTTTCCGGGAGGCTGTCGATGCCCTCCAGGGGCAGCAGCGGCGAGGGCGAGCCACCCACGCCCAGCAGGCGGTTGATCGCCTCGCCGTGCTTGTCCGACTGCGCTTGCAACACGCCCAGGCTTTCCCTCATCTGGTGGATGTTGACGTCCAGCTCCACGCGCCACGATTGCAGCGCCTGAACGGCCTTGATGATTTCAGGTGTCTTCATTGCATTGGTTCCTTGTGACTTCATTCCAAAATTCCCGGCTTAAAACTGCTCTTCGGGCTCCACACCCGCGCGCATCAGCTGGCTCTTCAGACGTTCAATTTCCATGTCCTTCATGTCCAGCTCGTAGTGCAGGCGCGCCCGGTAATCCTTGGGGCCGTCGGCCGGGTTGAACACCTTGAGCCAGTGCCGCGCGCGGTCGCGGTAGATGGGGCGAAAGTGGTCATCCTTGACCATGTCCGCCGCGTGCGCCAGGTCGTATGCGCAACGGCGCGCGGCCTTGACCGTCAGCTCCAACAGCTCGACCATCGCCCCTTGCGGCGTGGGCTCGGCGCGCTTCCAGAATTTCCATTTCATGGCTTCCCTCCCTTGAAAAGCCGTATGTTAGGGGTTTTCAGCGAGCCAGTCACGTCCTTTTTGCGTGATCGTGTAGTTGCCCTCTTCGTTGAACGTGATGTGACCGTCATCGCGCATCTTGCGCACGATGCGCGAGGCCGCCAGCGCCAACCCCTGCCGCGTGCGCGCCTGGTTGTCCGGGAACATGGCGCCGCCTATCCAGGACAGAAAGCTGCCGCCATATCCGTACTGCGCCAGGTGCTTCAGCGCGCGCTGGCGCGCCGTGTTCTCACTTACCGTCATCGCCCATCCCCCGCAGCGTCCTGACCGTGGTCTCCAGCGCGTACACGCGGTGCTGGAGGACATTGGCGCGCTCGTTGGCTTCCATGGCGTTGTCGCGCCACATGCGCAAGCCGTCCTGCACCTGGGCGCGCGCTTGCGCACGAGCCTTGGCCTCCTGGCGCCGCAGCCTGGCGCGCACCTGCGGCCGGCGCACCGCCAAATAATCCTCCAAGCTCTCGTTGGCCATCAGGAAATCGCTAAACGTCTGCACCGGGTTCACGGTGTCGAACCGGATCAACGAGAACAGCCCGCAATGCCAGATCGAGATGCGCGCGTTGCACGGATTGCCGAACAGGTGCCCCTTCCAGCGCCGGGGCACGCAGAGCCCGATCGAGACCACGAAGCACGCGCGGTCCAGGATGATGAACGCAATGACCAGCAGCACGGCCACGGCGATAACAATGTAGAGGGTCATGATTTTCCTTTGTAGTGGCGCGCGCCCGCCGAGCGCATGCCGAATATAAAAGCGAAGGGGCCGACATAGAGCCGCCAGAAACTGCCCGCGCGAGCGCCGACACGACGCCGGCCAGGAACCCGACAGCCGCTGCGAGCGCCACCGTCGCAACGAAAGCAAACGCAGCGGCCTCGGTCACGGCTTGAGCCCGATCTGGCGGGCGATGTCGGCCAACGTCTCAGCGTCCTCCCCGAGCGATTCCTCCATCCAGCCGAAATCAACCATCTGGAGACCCTTGACCACGCCGATGTTGAAGTCGTCAGAGCCGACGTCTTCCAGCCCCACCTTGATCGCAGCTTCGCGTGTCTCCATGCGCGCGCCGTCCCACGAGTAGCTGACCTGAAAGCCGGCGCCGACCCGCTGCACAACCACGATGAACTCTTCCTTCACGCCCACCAGCTTGTCGATCACCGCGTCCACGGCGCCCGTGGCCTTCAACAGGTCGGGCAGCTGCGTGGGCGCGCGCCGCTTGACCCGTTCCAGCGGGTTGCCGTCTTCCACGGGCGGCAGCGCCTCCCCGCTGCCGTCGCCAGTCAACTCAGAGCTGGGCGGCACAAAGAATTGGTCGGCGCCGATGAAGCACGCCGCGGGCGAGTCCAGCCATTCCTTGCGGCAGGCTTCGAACTCGCCCTCGTTCCACAACCGCAACCACGTCAGACCGTCGTCAGTTTTCAGCGCAAACTGGATCGCAGCGACAGCCGGGTCATTTCGGGTCTCAGGCGCTGATGTCAGCCCATACACGGGGCCAGGTGAGGCGACATCACCGTCAGCACGCGCGACGGTTTCGTCAATTTTTTGCGGGGTTTCGTCAACCTTCACCGCCTTTTGGTCAATGAAAACGAGCACCGGCACCAGGCCGTTCTGTTCCGGCGACAGCAGCGCGCGCACGTCGTTGTAAGGCGATTCCAGGCTCGACGCCTCGACCGCCAGTGTGGCCTTGATGACGCCGGCCTTGTTGATCGTGGTGGTGCCGACCAAGAAATTGGCGAGCGGGTGGGCGTAGCAGCCAGCGGGCATCTTCGGGATGATCATGATTTGGTTCCTTGGTTGAGGGGGTAAAACTGCACAACGTAAAAAGTCTGGGAGACGGGCAAGCGAACGGAGTGGACCAGCACCTCCCCGCCCACCGCCATCTCGAAGAGGACCGGCAAGATAAACGAAAACGGCAGGTCCAGGCGCCGGCTGATCTGGCCCGCCGTGCAGCCAGGGCTTGCCTCGATGATTTCCAGCAGCAAGGGCTTGATCGGCTGGTACGGCGGGAAGATCCGCTTGTACCAGGCGGCCAGGGTGCGCAGCGGGTTCATGGCTTCACCTTCGTCCAGCCGTCTTCCAGGGATTGCGGCCACTGCTGGCAGATCGGGCAGATCCAGTTCGACCAGTCTTCGTCCACGCCGTTAAAGCACGCATCGGCGCCCATGTCCTCGGTTCGGCACTCGTGCCCGCATTCGTCGCACTTGTAGAGGTCGCTCATGGCTTCACCAACCTCGCCAGCCCGATGGCCCTGTTCAGCGCATGCGCGGCCAGGCCGAAATCGCGGGCCTTGAGCACTTCAAGCGCCGACGCCAACTTTTCGTCATCCGAAGGCTGCGGCAGCTCGGCCAGCACCGCGTTCAGCAGCTCGTCGATCGTGCCGCTGTCGCAGTGATCGAAGGTGCACGCGCCATCCTCGACATGCTCATCCAGGTACGTGGTCAGCGCCACGCCCATGCGGCGGCGGGTCTCACCATCCACAGCGTTGGCCGCGCGCACGGCGTAGGGTTCCAAGTCCGGGGCCGGATAGACCTTGAACGAATACTCCAGGCGATGCAGTAGCTCACGGGCGAAGTGCTGCGCGGCCTGGTAGTCGACAAGCCCCCGATTGGACGAGTTCAGCATCAGCGCCAGACGTGCAACCGACCGCGCCCACGGCGACATATGCTCGACGCCCACCCACTTGGAAAACCGCTCTTCCTGCTCGGCCGACAGCCAGACGTGGAATTCCGTCTCGTGGTCGATAGCCGGCAACCGGGCGCTGGCCAGGCGGCGTAGGAACGGCAACAGCTGCGCCTCGGGCATCGTGCCGGTCTCCACGCGAGGACCGTGGAAACTGCCGCCGGCCAGCTCCCACATTTTGCGCAGGGCGGCGTCGTCTTTCTCGGCTACAGGGGCGCTGGCCTCTGGCAGAGGGGCGTGCTTGGGCTTGGCCGCCTGCTTGGCCCGGATCTTGTCACGGATGGCCGGTTCGCTGATCCTGGCCAGCTCGGTTTCGGCCGCCTTGTGCATGTCCAAACCGTTGGCGAGACACAGCGCAGCGAGCGTTACCGTCACGCCGCCAACTTCCTGCGCCGGCTCACCAATCGGGCGGTTGAACACGTAATCCACCAACTGATGCGCTTCGCTGGCGGTTGCGCCGCAGGCTTGGACCAGCTCCAGCGCCTCTTCGAGAAACCGGTGGTTGCGTTCTTGGCGGTCGGCGGAAATCTCCGGGCCGAAGCAGTCCATCATCCAAGGCTGGACGCGGGCTTGGAAGCTTTCAGGGGCGCTTGCCAGGGCGGCGCGGACTCGGTGAACGGTATCAATGTGGACCGACATCGACCCTTCGGCATATGCGCATAGCTCCCGAACGTCAGAACGGAAACGCTCATCGCCCGCCTGCACGCCCTCCGCGCGCAGCTTGGCCAGCAGGGCGGATTCGATGGCGCGGCCTACCGCCAGTATGTACCCAGTCTTGGGATCCCCGTGCGACTGGTGGGCGTCGGCGATGGCGCCGCGGATTTCGGCATCCGTCAGCCTGGGTTGGGCGGCGTTGTTCTGGTTTTCCATCATGCCTCTCCCTTTTTCTGAGCCTCAGCGATGGCTTCGATCCGTTGCGCCAGCACCTGCTCTCCGCTCAACGGCGGCGCGGCCAGGAATTCCCGAGCTGCGTCTGCGTGTGCCTTCGGGTTCTCCAGCATCCTTTGGATGTGGTGCTTGGCCTGCATGCGGTGGTCGTCGAACTGCAGTGCGAGGCGGCGCCAGGCGTCGGCCGGGCTTTCTTCTTCATCGTCGGCCTCGGTGACCTGGGCCTGGGAATCCGCAGGGGCGCTTGACAGGGCGTCGCGGCGACCGCGCTCGACCGCAATGGCTCTGTCCGCCTTGCGCTGCGCCTCGGCGCATTCGCGTCCGTAGGCGAGCATCTGCGCGCCAGAGTACATGTCCGTGCCGCACAGCCGCGCGGCGGCCACGTTCGGCTCGGGTCGCGGGGGCAAGGCGGCTTCGGGCAGGACTTCAGCGTCTAAGGGGGCGGGCGCCAAGGGTGTGATGGCCGGGATCGTGGCGAGCGCAGCGTTCACCCGGGCCACGCAATCAGCCACGGCGAAGAGCGCGACGTCATAGAAGTGGGCGACATGCATATCCTGGGTGCCCATCGGCCGGCCACTTTCGCGCCATTCCTGGATCGCAGCGAGGGTCAACTTTTCGGGGGTTTGCAGGAGCTCGTACAGGGTCTTCATGGTGGTTCCTTGGGTTGGGTCGGGTGAGGTCATTCAGGATCTTTCAGGGCGCGCTCGATGTGCTCGGGCAAGCCCTTTTGGGCGAAATACTTGGAACGGTACAGCGTGGTGACGCGGCCGCCTGACGGGAAGCACGCCGGGCACTTGTGGGAACCGTTCTTGTGGAACTGCACAGGTGCGACCCAGGCAATACCGTGAATGGTGCAATGGGCCATGACTTTGCGGTTGCGCCCCTGATTTTCAGTCCAGCTCGGCTCGGGCCAATCCAGATTCGGGTGCTCGTGACGCAGCTTGTTGCGCATCTCTTCAACGGTCGGGGGCGAGCAGCGCGCCTTCTCGCAGGCGGGGCAGTTCATGTTCCGGCTGGTGGCGAAACCGTACCGATCGGCGATGGCGACCTTGCCGTGGACGGGGCAATCGATGGCTGAGCCGTCATATTCAGGCCATCGGGTTCGGATCCGCTCGATGACGTCTAGGGTGGAAGCGCGTTTATTGCCGTCACGCACCGGAACAGGGTTGGGGTAGGGTTTTCGAGCCATTAATGTGAGTCCAGTAAGTACCTGAGCCCCCATTATCCGTTTTTTCAAAAATTTTGCAAGTCCGAGACCCACCTAGTTGAGGCGCGTGTCCAGGCCGCATACATAACGGTAGGCCACCCCTCGCCCCCTCAATTCCTACCGTCAATCGGAACGTTCCGAACCGTGGCGCGCGATCCACAAATAACCGTGCCCCCTTGCGAGATTTATTAATTAATCGCTTGCACTATCTTTTTTATTCCTTTAATATCTCTACATGCACTAAATAATTTAGTGCAATACAAACAACCTGGAGTTACCGCTATGTACGCCACCTCGCACACCACGCCCGCTCAAGCTCAAGCCGCCATCAAGTCCACCAATGCCGCCCATGGCTATCTGCGCCAGACCGGCGAAGCGTTCAAGTCGGCACAAGGTAAGTTTTTCATCAGCGCCGCAGCCGTCTGGCTCTATCTGGGCGACGCGGACGCTCGCACCGCAGCGAAAGAGGCATGGGCCGATAGCAAGGACAAGGCCCGCGAGTACGCGCTGAAGGTATTCCGCGCATGCGCCAGCGCCGCCACGGCAGGCCGCGCCGCCGACATCGCCGGCGTGCAGACGTTCGCGCAACTGGTCGCGTTGACGCCCGTCAAGAAGGACGAACCCGCCAAGGACGCCCCGGCCAACGGCGCGAACCAGTCGCCCGAAGCTGAACAAGCGAACGCAGCAGCCGCACCCGTGCCGCAGTCCAGCAAGCTTGATGCGCTGATGGATCAATTCGGTCGCATGCAAGCATTGGAAGCCCGCTTGCGTACGATGGCTCTCAATAAGAAAGCGTCCGCTGAGGATCATCGCCGCGAATCCATGGATATGTTCAAGGCGCTGGAAGCGCTGCGCGCCGATATGACGGCCACGCTTTCCGCCCCGGTGGCCGCTGAATAATGCAGCGTCAGAGCCCGGCCTAAGCCGGGTCTCTTTATAGATAGGCTTGCAGTGCAGGCCCATCCATAAAGGGAGTTAATGCAAATGGGAACCATTACTATTGAGCGACCAGGCGCGACCGTGCCACGGGAAACCGTGGATATCGGTCGCGTGGCCTATCACGCAGCCGGGATGACCGATATTTCGGAATATTCCGAAAAGCTGGCCACGGTGCGCGGGATCCTGACGAATGCCTATCCGAAGATTTGGGGGGCGAGGGAGAAAGGGCGCGCTATATATGAAGTGTTCCGCGCCACGGGTAACGGTGGATGGTCCCGGATGCTGCGCACACATGACCGGCGGCGCGCTATGCAGCTTTTTGAGGCGACTCGCAGCGGCATGGACTGCTACATCAGCATGCGCGATGCGCTAACGCATGACCTGCTAGGAGAAATGGGTCGCGCCCCGGCCGACATCGTTGATTCTTTGATGTGCATCTATACCCAACTTGAACAAGTGTCAAGGGGGGAGAAAATGGGCGTCAAGATGCGCCGTTGGATCAACGGCGCAGAACGTAATTTGGTCGTTTCGAGGGACAAAAAGGCCATGCTGGAGGCCCAAGCGGACGCCTTGAGCCGCCTAGTTTGGCTTCCAGCAGAGTAATTTCGGAATATTCCGAAAATCAGCCGAAAAGGGGCTACTTCTATTGGGGTAGGGGCAATTGCCCCTACCCCAATAGAATGTGAAATGGGGGCGGAAATCCTAGCATTTGGGATAAATGGGGTAGTTACCCCTACCCCAATAGAGTTGCCCGAACCCCAATAGAAGGTAGTTACCCCTACCCCAATAGAGTTGCCCCTACCCCAATAGATCAGCACTGGGAGTGGGGTAATTTTATTGAGAATTACTGTCAAACAGGCCGGAGAACCAGTAGGGACGCGGTAGAGCGCCTGATTCGCAGCCGTCAAGGTCGGTAGCAGTTGGTCGCAGGTCCTGTAACTGACAAATGTGTCTGGCAAATGTAAGCAGTTATTGCCCTACCCCCATCGATGTTTTCGCACGGTCGTTTTCAGGGTAAACCCCTAGAAAATGGCAGTTTTGGTTGCCCCACTCCCAATGATTCACTTTTATTGGGAGTGGGGCAAAAACGGCCAAAATGCGAACTAACCCGCTTTTGTCGCGGTTAGAAAATGTAAAACTAGGGATTTCCCTAATGCGACCTATTGGGGTAGGGGCAACTAACGGACTCCAAAGTTACACGGAAAACCGCGTTTTCGGAAACATCCGGTATTTATCAGCCGGATTTGAGATTTTCAAGACCCAAAATCAGCCCGAATTACCCCTACCCCAATGATGTTGCCCGAACCCCAATAAGGCACGATAAAAGCGGGAAACGGTTCAATGTGGGGTGAGCAATAAAAAACGGGGCTTTTTGGTAACAGCATGCACACGACAAAATGAGGCCGCTGATTCGCGATGTATTCGTATTTCGTACTCGGTTTGAGTTTTCGGAATATTCCGAAAATCGGGGAATAACGCAGCCTAGCCAGAGCTGGCGCGGCTTTCGCAGCCATTAGACATTGTCAATCCCCCCTCTACATTCTATTGGGGTAGGGGCAACTTCATTGGGGTAGGGGCAATTGCCCAGACCCCAATCAAACAGCCCCATTTTCGAGGGTAAACCCTTACGTTTTTGGACTAAACGCTGTTTGAACCGTTGTAAAACTCGACTTTTTAAGTTGTAAAACCCCCCTGTTTGCGCACGAAATGAACAGTCCCCAAATATGAAAATCTGTGGAGAATTAAATTTCTCGCAGCGAATCAAGGACATAGCATTTTGTAATGTAACAATAGGGGAGTCGAGTTAAATCGATCCCATCGAAAACCTAAAACTCAAAACTGCGAAACTGACAATTGCAACAGCACGAGAAGCAATGCGATTAAATACATATAAATAATGTTGTAGAACTATCTATAACTACCTATTCCACCCTCTTTTCTTGACCGACTCCCATTAGATGTTGTAAAACTCTGGAAACCCCTTCAAGGAACCAATTCCATGTACGCCATCCTCAATCACAGCTCTACCCACGCCATTGGCCCCTTCTTGAGCGCCGACCAAGCCACCGCTGCGAAGGACGCGCTGCCCGCCCACTACGACCTCATCGAGCTCGAGTCCCCTGCCCCCGTGGCCGCTGCGGTCGTCGTGCGCCGATCCGAACGCGGCATGTCCTACCTCAATCGCGCGGACAACTGGGTTTCCGATCCGGCGCAAGCTGCGGTTGCGCATAACACCACCGGCCTGGCGCGCTTCCCTGACGAAGACGGCGTGACCTATTCGATCGAACGCCGGGTGATCTTCAACCCCGTGGACCCGTCCGCCGAGCACCTGCGCACGTTCTTGCGCTTTCACGAGACCGGCCGAACCTACGAATGGTGGGACGCTTACGGCCGAGCCATCGACATAGCGTCTCTGCCGGACACGCTGGGTCGCAGCATTCTCCAGGTGATCGCGCATGCCGTGATGAACCGCGAGGTGGTGGGGGTCGTCCTTAGCCTGGTGACCCAGTACCTCGCCACGCACCCCGCCGCCCAAAGCTAACAAAACGGCCCCTACGCCGTTTTCCGCCTCTACCCACCCCACACCCTTAGCGGGCCGCTGTAAAACTCACAGCGGCCCGTTTTGCCCCTACACGGAGCCATCATGACCAAAAGCCCCACCAATTACGGGCGGCAAATCGAAGTTGACATCGAAGTCGGCGCGTCGTTCACCTTCCATGCCAGCGCCCGCGTTCGCCGCCAGGTGCCCGATCTCGACGCCGCCCGGGCGCTGACCGATAAGCTGCGCGCTGACTTCCACGCCGCGGTGCATGCCCGATTGCAGGCTGAACCGGCCCACCCCTGGCCGCACGAGCGCGTGACTGTGCATCCGCTGGGGTCACAAGCCCGGTTCACGCACGAAAACATGAGTCACGGCACGATGGCCGCAGCCTTGCCCCGTGATCATCTGGGCCGGCCGTTCAACCCCCAGTCGCTGCCTAAGAAGCCCCAGCAATACGTGGTGGCCCACAAGCTGCCCGAAGACGTGAACAACCCGCAGTCGCGCTGGATCTACCAAATGTCCGGTGGCGGCACGTCGACCATGCCCGAGCATGCCGAACTGCTGCCTTTCCAAGCCGCCATCGCCCGCCTGACCGAGTGCGCCGAACGTGACTCTGACCTAGCCTGGATCGTGATTCCGTCGGTGCTGGCCTTGCCGCCCGTCACCGCCTGAACCCCACCCTGAACCCGTTTTCGGAATATTCCGAAATGTCCAAGATCAAACGCCAGCTGAGCACCGCTGCCCGCCGCGCCCAGCCCCTGATATCGGGTGCTCACAGCGCGGAGCAGGCTGTGGCCACGGTGCTGCGTGAGCACGCCGGCTTCTGGCGCCGCGCGCTGAGCTTTGCCGGTTTGATCCTGGTTCTGAATCGGGCCAACCGGCCTGAACTTGCCCGCTCGGTCATTCTGGCCATGAGCAGGCTGTGGTAGTCCGGGCCCGGACTCAAATCACTTCGGGCCCGGACTGGATTTACCCTCGCTTTACCTTCACGAATACCCAATAAGACAGGGAGTTTCAAATGACCGACACCATCAAGGCCAGCGTCACGCTGGTCGTTTCCGATTCGTTTTTGCGCGACGTGCTCGATATCGCAGCCGAGGGTGGCTCGAATGATTGGGCGCGCTTCAAGACCATTGAGCGCACCGCTGACAATGGGCGTGCGCGTTGCGTGGTGACCGAGCATGAGGCCAGCACCGATGCGGGCGTCAAGAGCCGCGAAATTGGCCCGGTTGAGTTGCGCCAGGCCGTGGTCAATATCCTGGAGCAGCGCGAGGATACGGGCCTGACCATGCCGGCCCCGCGCTATGCAACGGCGCTGCTGCGCGCGATTGTCTGCGGTGATGCGGGCGATTTGGATGCGATCGACGCTGATTGCGTGGTGCAGGTCGCGGTGCTGGGTGAGTTGGTCTATGGCTGACCAGACCACCTTCGAGCAGGACGGGTTCCGGGCCTGCAAGCACTGCGGGCGCCATCGTGAGAGCCACGTCTTTAAGGCCGACGCGCTGCATTGCCCCGGCACGCCGCTGGCCCGTCATGCGCCGGTCGAGACCGTGGGCCGCCTGATCAAGGAGGGCGCGCCGGTCGCGGTGATCGCAGCCAAGCTGCGGTTTGGTTGGTCGCGCGGCAATGTGGATACGGTGCTGGCGCGCTCGCTGCTGGCGGTCAACTGGGTTTATCGGAACACGACCGAGCCCGAATTTCACGCGGTTCAGCCCCATATCGTGGCGCTGGCCGCCTACCTGGAAATGCCAAGATGAATTCGTTTATCGCTATTGCCGCGACCTGCTGGCTGGTCGCGCGCGTCCCCAATCGCATCGTGAAGTACGGCGCCGTCGGCCTGGCCACGGCTGCGATTGGGCTGGACCCGGTGCTGGGTTTTGTGTGGCGGATGTGAGCATCGGCTCACATTTTCGGAATATTCCGAAAACGGAGAAAAGAACATGAAAGACCATCAACTGAAGGCCCGTGCCGGGTCCGTTGTCACCATGCTGGAAAAGGGTAAGCCGCTGCATGAGTGCGCTGACTTCACGTTGCAAGGCCTGCGCCGTCGCCCTAAAACGCTGGCCGCGCTGTGCCTTCGCATCGCTGGCGCTGCATCGGATCGCGCCGCGCTGTATGCCGAAACCCCGGACGCGCCGCGCGTTGACATCATGGCTCGCGTGGCGGGGCTCGCTGATTGTCTGGCGGCCATGGGCCGTATGACCGAATTCTAGGGGGCTGACATGACGGAAACGTTCGGCGAAATGCTGGAGCGCATGCGCGGCACGCTCAAGCCAAAGGGGCTTAGCCCCCTGGTTCGGCTCCAGCTGCGCAACTGCGGGTTTGTGCAGGAGCACCAGGTTACCCAGGCGATCAACGCGCTGGAATCGAAGGTCATGACGCAGCAGGAATTAAACGGGCTGGAGAAGCTGGGGCTGATGCTCCTGGTGGATTCGGCACCCAGCGAAGGCTGATTTGGAGAACAGCATGAACAAGACAATTTTGGGTGAAGGCGATACGACGCTTGTCCTGGACGGGCGCGTCTACAAGGTGTTCGTGTGTGATGACGACGATTTCACGGTTCCCTGGAACCGCAGCGATGGGCACGGGCCGGTGTCGGAATGGACGACGCGCGACAAGCGGCCTGGCGAATGGATACTGAGCCAGGATCGCAGCAGCCGGCGCTTTTATGACGCGGCGGGCGCGATGAGAATTGCGCTGAGTGACGGGTGGGGCTTGGGCGATGAGGCGAAGGCCGAATTGCTGGAGCGCCTGGCGGTGCCGCGTGTGGTTCGCCGCAGTGCGCGTGGCCAGCCCGGGATCGAGACCGTCACCATCCCTGGCCGCGATCGGAATAAGCCGCTCACGCGTGGCGAGATTGCGGCTGAAGCGGTGCGCCGTGATTTTGAATTCTTGCAGGGTTGGTGCGACGACGACTGGCGCTACATCGGCGTGGTCGTTGTGCACGTCCCGCACGGTGTGGACGCGGCCAGCGTCAAGATCGACTATGCGCATGCGCTGTGGGGGATCGAAAGCGACGCGGGCGAATACATGTTTGAAGTGGCCACCGGGCTGGCGGGCGAAATCGCAGCGGAGTTGGACGCTGAACGCCTGGCCTTGCGCGGTCGCCTGGTCACGCTGCACCAGGAAATCAGCCAGATGATCAAGCACGCGGTGGCGATTGGCGCGCAGTTGTCGGTACAGGCTGACTGCACGAACCTGGTGGCGCTGACGCGCCGGGCGGTCGAGCCGCTGCGAGAGCAGCGCGCCGAAATCATCAACCATCTGCGCGAAATTCGGAATATTCCGAAAGGAGACGACCATGGCTAAGCAAGCCATCTATGCGCTGCGCTTGAATGTGCAGCGCGCCGAGTTCTACGACAACGGCCAGGGCGGCCGTAACGCAGCCGTGGCCTACGGTGGGCCGGCCAACCTGGCGACGGTGGACGTTGCATGCACCCGTGACCAGGTCGAGCAGCGCATGAAGGAGTTGAGCCAGGAATATTCGTGGTCCAGCCATGCGGTGCTGGTGGGCATGCGGTATCCGTCCGATCGCAAGATGCCCGGCCTGGCCAAGATCAAACCGATTTACAACGATTTGGAGGCGTGATGAAGACCGACCGAGAATTGGACGTCTTCGTCGATGACCTGATGCGCCGCTTCAGGAACGAGTCGGATGTGTCGCTGGCCGATGAAATCCTGGACGCCAGGCACGGCGGGCGCGCGGTGTCCGCGCTGCTGGGGGTGATGGTGGTCGAGCGGCTGCTGTATCAGTCCATCGACGGGGATGCGCCGGACGGGTTCACGCTGGCCGCGCTCAAGGTGCATTTGGCGGGCGGCGCAGGGCTGGACACGGCAACCTGGGTTGATCGTGAACGGGATTACCAAAATTGGCGCGCGAAGGTCTCGGCCATTTTGACGGCGGATATCGGTAGAGACGTCGACGACACTTTTGAAATGCGCCAGCTGCACGCGGCTGGCGCCACGCCGCATGAAGCGGTAAAGGAGCTTTGGCTATGACGCGATACACCTACGACGTACTGATCCGTGCATCGGTAACGATGCCGGCGAAACCTGGCGAAGAGAGCCGGCTGCGCGACATGATCATGAAAGGTCTGGACGTGGAAACAGTGCGCGTTCCGGGCTTCGTGCAGCCGTTTGAAATGACGGCGCACGAGGTGCATCTGGTCAAGATCGATGATGTGGACGTGGCCACGCCTCGGACGGCGGGGGACCGGGCGCTGGCCGAATTCGTGGGCAACGCCATGGGCGTTGTTGACGGCGAGCCCGCGCGCTTCGGGAACATGCCTCGCATGAAGCTGCTGGACCAGGCCAGCGCGCCGCAGATGAAGACGTTCCACGTCAGCGAAGATGGCCGGGACCGGGTTTGTTTGGTTGAGGCCGAATCCAGTTCGGTGGTGTCGAGGTGCATCGCGTCGTTTAGTCGCGGTCTCTCTCGCAGATGGAAAGTGCTGTCGGCCGATGGCGCGCTGGGGCCGATAAGCGTCGCGTTCGATCTCCCCGCTCAACTCGCTGCGTTCCATGACTGGTTGGACGAGCCGGTCGTCCCGACCTGGTCCTCGCCGATCCAGCTTGTCAGCTGGTACAGCGCGGCGCACCGACTGCTTCAGCAGGACTATGCGCCGGCCGGATCCACCCAAGCGGGGCTGGAAAAATTTGCCCGCGACGCTGCGCCCGCCGACTGCGAATACTGGTCGGCGAGCGTGGTCTACAAAATCTGAAATTCGGAATATTCCGAAAACCTGGAGAACAGCATGGACAAGAAAAACGTGGTGCCGCAGCGCCTGAGCTTGGGATTCTGGCAAGGTGGCTGGAGCTTGTTGGACGAAGAGGGTATGGAAGTGGTGCGGGTCAGTGGGCAGTTGATCGACGGCAGCGGCCGGCGGGAACGGTTCCCGGACGGGGTGATCAAGACCGAAGATGCGATGCAGGCTATCGCTTTGAAGGTGGCCGCGCGCTACAACGACGGCGACCTGATCGGCCGCCAGATGACCTTTGTGCCTGGCGGCGTCAGCGGCGTGAAGCCCCAGAAGGTGACTGTTCTGGAGGTGGAAGATGTCCCGGTCACTGCGGACACGGTCTACTGCGTCAAGTTCGAAGACGGCGTGCGCGGCCAGGTCTGCCGCAGCGAACTGTCGGACGTGGCCGTGGGCACCATCCACCCGAAAACCGCGGTCTTCATGAGCCAGCACGTAGGCGCCGCTGGCGATGAATTCGAGCTGATGACCTCGATGAACCTCTCGCCCATGATCCAGTCCCGCGTGACGGGCAAGACCTGGTCGCTGGGCTGGCAGGAACTGGTCCAGCTGGCCATCGCCGCAGGCGTGAACAAGGAAGACTGACATGGCAGACATACCCGACCATGAGAAGGCGCGGGAATCGGCCCGCAAGCTGATCGACAAGTTGGGCATTGCGCCCACCCTCAGCTACCTCGGCAAGCGCACCGAGGACAAGTGGGAGCACGATGCGTGGGACGTTGTGATGGGCACGTACCGCACGACCTACAAGACCGGCTTGGGCCACCGCGTCTGGGCCAAGCCGCATGACGTGCGCGCTGTGCTGCCGTTTGGCTACAAGCCCCACAAGTACAGCTTGAAAGACCTTGGCACGGCCAACACGATCCACCGCGAGCGGATGGAGCAGCGCCACCTGAAGCCCATCGTGCCGGACTACGTGGACGTGGTGTGCAGCCTCGTGCGAGACGGCGACGCGGTTAACTATTCGTTCCTCGACTGGTGCGCCGAATTCGGCTACAGCAGCGACAGTATCAAGGCGCGCAATACGTATGACACCTGCTGCGATATCGGGCAGCGCCTGCGTCAACAACTCAAGCGCAAGGATCTGGAAAAGCTCCAAGAATTTGCGCATGAACTTTAGGGGTCAACCATGGCTAAGCCTAATCTCAAGCACCGCCTGCCGGTGCGCGACGACGTGACCGAGGTCGAGTATCACCGCGGGCCTACCGCGTATGAAATCAAGTTCGGCCACGGTGCCACGCATTACAGGACGTTCCCGGTTGCCGAATGCTGCCACCCCGGCACCCGTATTCCGAAAAAGTGGTTCGTCGCTGAAGACGACGGACTTCGTTATTACCGCTGAGGAAGTCTGAAATGAAAACCTACGCCGAAAAGATCTTGCTGGCCCTGGCCGGCCTGAAAGCCCGCGTCAGGGTCTACGACGCCAAGTTGAACGGCACGGCGCCGAGATTTGAGGACTCGCGCCCGCCCACGGGCGATGACTACAACCGGCTCTACAGCGTAGTCATGTCCGCCCTCGTGGCTATCGAATCCATCGAAAAGCCGCGCCGCGCCATGCTGACCTGGAACGCGGAAAACGCAACGGACTTGGCGCACGAGCTGCGCACGATCTCCAAGAGCGGGATTGTCATTCTGTCGGTCGAACCGCACCCGGCGCCGTCCAAGATGTGGTCCTACACCTTCGAACTGGAAAAGGCGCGCGCCAAGGAATTGCTGGGCTACGAGCCCGGCGCGGGGGAGTGGTCAGATTGGGAAGGCCACCAGGTGCCCGAGGTTGAGCCGGTGCCGGCCGTGCCTGAACTGGTCTACCCCGCGCCGCCGCCCGCTGGCCAGATGTGGGTCAACCTGGGCGACCGGATGGAACTGCGCACGGTCGCGGAACATCAGGTCGCACACCAATGGGGTGGGAATTGGAAGCCCCACAGCTTCCTGATCCGCAGCCCCCAGACGGACGAAGGCGAGCAGGTCTTTTGGACGCTCGGAAGCGACGTCCCCATCATCGTCAAAACCTAGAGGACACCATGCCCCTGATTCACAACCTCAAGTCCGGCGCGACAACCGAGTTCGCGCCAGGCGCTGACCCCGAGGCTGAGCTGATCACCGCTTATTTGCACGCTGCGGGCCGCTCAGCCGAGGTTTACGAGCCGGGCGTGCGCGAGCACATCGGCTCGCAGATTCTGCGCGGCTCGGCCACGCTGGTGCTCGGTGACCTGACCACGGTCGTCGGGCACAAGCCCTGAATTCGGAATATTCCGAAAAACAAGACAAGGAACCAAGATGAAAGCAATCGAACTGCTGATCGACAGCGCCCGAGGCAACTTTATCCCGCAGCACTTCGCGGAAAGCTGCGTGGACTGGGTTGGGAGCCGATCCGCGACGTGGTCCATCACGGCCGAAGACCATCGCCGACTGGGGATGGGGCCGGGGCTGGACGAGAAGGAAAGCGAGGACTATTGGGACACCTGGGCCGACGTTCTGGACTCGTCCAAGTTCGTCACACCCGAAGGCCGCGTCTACACGCTGCACCAGGGCGAAAGCGGCGATGTGTTCGCGGTATGCGAGGCGTTGATGACGCCGAAAGAGCGCATGGATTTTCTGGGCATGGAACCGGAAGACGCCGGCCTCAAGCCCTACACCGTCGTGGGTTACTACCCGGATAACGGGCAAAGCTGGGTCGGGCAGGAGTGGGCGTTGAACGCGGAAGACGCGATCAACCAATCGCCCGACTCGGTCACCACGTTGGCCGCGTTCAAGGGTCACCACGACGAAGCCGAGGACTGACATGGCCACCACTTTCCACATCATGGTCGGCGACTTCGAGGTGACGATCGAAGGCCAGTACCTGGGGCCGCAACTGCTCAGCAGCGACGAATACCGGGAGGCGCGCAGCGCCGCCGGTTGCGACATCGCCAAAGCGCTGGGCGGCCAATTCACCTATGCCGAAGACGAGGACTGATCATGGCCTGGATTATCAGCGATAACCCATTTGAAGCGCTTGCAGTGGCGGCGAAAGTCGCCAACAAGGAAGATGAGCTGAAAGGCGTGCTGCTCGGCCTGGACAAGTGGCAAGGCGTTGACGTTGGCAACTTCTTTGACGACCTGATGCAGGAGATCGCGGGGGCTACCAACATCGTCGTGCAGCAAACGCCTGACGGCTCTTTCCGCGCCATTCACGAGGACTGATCATGGCCTGGCAAAAATATTTCGACGCGAAGCACTGCTACCACCACATGGTGGACCACGAGCGCCAGGTCGCTGCGGCCGGCTGGGTGGGCGCTGGCATGGTCAGGGTCTCGTCGTGGGAAGTGGACGCCAGCCCCGCAGCTGAGCAGGAAATGAAGACGCGCTACAAGCGCCTGTTTCCGAACGGCGCGCCGCCGCGCCGCAAACCCAAAGCCCGGCGCCGTCTGGAAGGCGCCGAGGTCGACGCGGTTATGCACCTGGCCGAGCAGCTTGCCGCCGCCCGCGCTCACGCCGCTGTGAACGCCCTGAATTTCAACCCCAATACCGCCGAGGAAAAGCAAGCCGCCTTGCGCAAATATCTGGAGTCGCTATGAGCAAGATCACCATCGAAATCGACACGTCCAACGCCGCGTTTGGCTGCGACGAGTCGGAAGAGGTCGCACGCATTCTGCGTGACGCCGCGCACCGCATCGAAATGTACGGCGACCGCGCCGAGGGGCCGCTGCGCGACCTCAACGGAAACACGGTCGGCAAGCTGATCATCGAGACGGAGTAGGCCATGTCACGCAGACACCAATTCCGATTCGGCGGCATCAAGGCGGGGACGACGTTCCTGTCCCTGCCGCAGCACGAAATGACGTTCACCCAGGCGCGTGAGTTTGCGCGCTGCCAGCCCGGCAAGGGCTATGTCTGGTGGCTGGTTTGCCGGGGTAGCGGCAAGCACTGGGCGATCGTCGCCAACTACAACGATGGTTCGGTTTGGAACGGCGAAGACCCGAGCACTCCGAGCCAGGTCAACCCCACCGACGATTGGCGCTACCTGGGCCACGTCAAAGCATTTGGAAAGGAGCCGCGCAATGCGAGCCATAACCACTGAAGACCACGCCCGCATCCTGTATGCGTACCTGGGCCGACTGCGCCCGAAGGACCTGGACGACATTCTGGAGTTGATGCAGAAGCATCACTACTCTGCGATGAACCACGGCTTGCGCCAGCAGGCGCTAGTGCAAGAGCGTCTGAGCGTAGCCGTCTCCAACGGCATCGAAAACATGACTACCTACGACCTGGGGTTGATCGACAGCATCGTGAGTCGAATTGGAGCCCAGGCCATGAAACCCGCCGCAACCTAAGAGGCAATCATGAGCAAAATCCTGACCTGGGTCGTCGTCGCAGCTATGTTTGGGTGCGCAGCGTTCGCCTTTGGCTACGGCTTAGGCAGAGAGGTCCAGGAGACCCCTGCGCCAGTGACGACGACCCCCAGCTGCGCGCTCATCGGAGACGGCATCTGTCGCACCGTCGACCGCGACCTGAACGTGGCCTGCTACCGCGTCAATTACGACAGGTCGCCGCCCTCGTGTGTCTATCTCCCCAACCGCCCGTAAGCATCACCCCACAAGACAAGGAACCAATCATGATCCAGATCGAACAAGCCATGCTGAAAGCGGTAGCCCTCGCAGCAGCTGTGAAGGACATCCGCTACTACCTGAACGGCGTGCTGGTTGAAGTCCAAGGTGGCCGGACCTGGCTGGTCGGCACCGACGGCAACCGCATGCACGTTGGCCAAGGGCTGGTCGTCACCAGCGATGACGCCAAGATCGTTATCCCCACCGCGGTCGTCAAGCAGGCGTGCGCCAAGAAAGCGACCATTCTCCATCTGACCATCGAATCGCCGACCAAGGCCAAGCTGGATGACGTGGAGTTCACACCGGTTGAGGGGGTGTTCCCGGACTGGCGCCGGGTGCTGCCCCGTCAGAACCTCATTCAGCCTGAGTACACCAGTTTGAAGCCGCACCACCTGTACGATTTCAGCCGCGGCTGCAAAGAACTGGGGGTGCGCGAACCCAGCGTCACCATGCACTTCTACGAGAACGTCATGGGCCACGTCTACCTGTTGAAGTCCCACGTTCGCCAGGACTTTATCGGCCTGTGCGTGGGGGTTCGGCCGACGATTTCGGATGAGCGCAGCGAGGGCTGGGTCGCTGCGCAGTCCAACAGCCTCCCCCATTGGATCTAATTCGGAATATTCCGAAAGGAGAGCGTCATGGCGCTAGAAAAATCTGTCATGGTCACCATTTCGAGCAGTCATGTACCGCATGACAAGCGTGACCGTTCGGTGGTCGACCCGGTAGCGAAGCGTTATTTGGACGCCAACGGCGCGGCCTACCGCGAGGGCTGGATCCTGGCGCTGGACGCCCGTGAAGGGCGCCCGGCCTGGCTGGCCAAGCTGGCCGATGAGGTGGCGTTGGAAGGCGCGCAGTATCTGCGCATCGACGCCGATGGTCCGATTGTTTTGGGGTACGAAGTCTATGACTGGTAGAACCGACTTTGCGTCGATCTTGCGCGCACTGAACAAAGGTGACCACACCTACGTTGAGACCGCAGCGGATCGCGCCAGTTATGTGATGCGCCAACTTAACCCGCCGGTCAGCCGGCGCCATCGCGATCTTCGTGATCGTGTTTTCAAGACCACCTCCTGGGTCGCGGTGCACGGCCTGGAGACCAAGGTCCTTGTGCGCGTAGAGCGCCTGGAGTGAAATGTGAATAGAGAAATCGAAATCAGCCTGGTCGACTCTGCCTATGACGGGCTGACTTTGACGGTGCTCGCTGCGGTGTACGTGATGCAGGAGCCCGACGATTTCGCACGAGCGGCCGAGCAGCGGCTGCTGATGGCCATCGACGCTGCGTTGACCAAGGCCGAACGCCTGGCCATCACGAGCTGGGGCGGCGAGGTGAACATTCGCGGGATCTCAGCTAAGCCCCGTCCGGTGCAGATGACGCCGGAGCTGCTGGCGCTGGTCATCCAGAAAGCGCGCGAGGGCCGCGGCGAATTGAAGTTCCTCGGCCACACCGAAGAGACCAAGCCTGAGACGCTGCTGGTCACCCTCACCTTTACCTCTGAACCCTTCACGGTGCACTGATGCTGATATCTGAACTGCTGGAAGAGTTGGGCGTGCAACAAGGCGCCCACGGCGACACCGACGCCATGCTGTACCACAACGGCCAGATGCTCAAGATCGACCGCGTGCAGGCCATCCCGTGCACTGACGGCACGCGCGTTGCTGTGATCTTCGGCGTGCGCGTCAAGCAACCCTCCGAACAACCCGCTTAATTCGGAATATTCCGAAACCCATAAGACAAGGAACCAAGATGGAAACCACACACAACATGCACGGCGTTACTGGCCAGCTGACCCGCATCGCCCGGAAAGATCCGTCGAGCCGGAACGAGAAGAGCGGCAAGCTCACGTTCATGCACCAGAAGTTCAAGGCCAGCCGCCAGTTCAATGAAGACGGCGTGACGAAGAGGATCGTCGTCGATTTGCGCTTTGACGACTCGATGGGCAACGGCCACAACGAGTTCAGCATGACGGCCGAAATCTGGAACCCGAGGCACCCTGAAGACAGCGAAAGCGGCGGGATAATCCACAAGGCCATAGCTAAGCACTTCCCGGAGCTGGCGCATCTGGCCAAATGGCACTTGTGCTCGACCGATGGTCCGATGCACTACCCCGGCAACGTGACGTATTTTGCAGGGGATCTCGATCACCACGGCAAGCGCCAGGGCGAGCCTTGGGCCTGGGACGATGTTGCGTACGTTGGCAACAGCCCGTTCCCGACCAAGATCAAGAGCAGCCGGTTTCTGGAGTGGATGCAGGCGCGAATCGACTTCCTGGTGTCCACGCCGAAGGCCAACAAGCACTGGTCGGAGTTCAAGGTGGTCGCCGCTTCCCACACAGGCAACGATACCTACAAGTACAGCGACAATTACACGCTGGAAGGCTACGAAGCGAACTGGGCACTCTGCCCCTTCAATGACTCGGTGACGGCACAAGCCTGGGCGGACTCGCTGAACCTGCACGTCGAGAGTCTGCGCAAGAAGGGCGCGGGCTTCATCCGCTTTGAGAAGGTCCCCACCCTGTTCTCCGAAGGCAAGGCCCGGGAGCTGGACAAAGCGCGGTCCAGCGCCGTCTGGCCCGATGCCACCGACGAGCAGCTGTGCTTGCCCAAGGCCGAGCTGACCGCGATTCTGATGGCCCGCCTGCCGGCGCTGCTCGCGGCGATGAAGGAGGACATGGAAGCCGCGGGGTTTGAATGGGAGGTGACGCAATGATCACCACCATCTACCACGCCAGCGCGCACGGGAGTCCTGAGCTGGCTGACATGCTGGGGCGAGACGCTGCGGTCATGAGCGAATTCGAGATCGAGGTGCAAGGCATTCGCGGCCCGGCTGTGGCCAGCGGCTCCAGCAATTACGATGTCTGGGACGAGTGGGCCGAGTTTCACGACTACCAGGCTGCGGTCAAGTTTGAAAAGGCCTTGCGAAAGATCCTGGCCCGCTTTGAGGCGAAGGCCAGAGAGTGGCACGCGCAGCAGGGCGAGGACTGACCATGGAACGCTACATCGCCATGTGCAGTGTCCTGTGGGCGTTGCGCCAGCACCGCGCCCACGTCAGAATCACAGCGCTGGCTACCGTCACCCCTGGGGCGGCGGCCACGGGTTCGCTGTGGGCACAGTGGGAAGGTAACCCGCGCGTCTACCCGGACGAGCAGAAATTCATTCCGATCAAGGTGGCATGATGAAAGTTCGAAGCCTGAAGAAAAACGCCAAGCCGCGCAGTTACACCGGCTACAACACGCAGTGGAACAAGCGCGAGCGGCGCCGCAATAAAGCCTGGCGCGCCGGGCGTCGATTTGGCTACTACCGGAGCCTGTTCGGGCCGACGCCGGAGCCCTTCAGCCAGCCCACAAAATCGCCTACCGGGCGATTTTCAGTTTCTACGCCGGAGTGGCAGTTTCTGCGGCCGTGGCGCCCACTCAGCAGTTACCCGCTGCCGCCGGCGCAGCCCGACGAGCTGGATTTCTCGGACCTGGAGCGGCGCCTGGCCAACTGGCCAAAGTACGGCGTTGGGGTCTTCAAAGACCGCGTCTTCACCCACGACGGCCAGGAGGTCACCGAAGTGAACGCCGAAGGTGTCGAGACTCACTGGAAGCGTGCTTGGGACCCCGATACCCAGACCTGGGGCGAATGGGTCAAGAAATGAACCCCCGCTTCGGCGGGATTTTTACGAGGTAGACATGACACCCGAGGAACGCTTGGCGCAGCGGCAGCGCTTCGAGGCCGGCATGGCCGAGCACTGGAACAGCAACCCGAAGCGGTCGAAATTCCACTTCGCCGCGATGGAAATAAACGGTCAGCTGCACCACTACATGGACGCTGACACCGACAACGCCTGGATCGGTTTTCAACTGGCCGAGCTTCTGGCCAAAAGGAAAGAAAATGAACAAGGAACGCCGCAAGACCCTGGCAACGCTGCGTGAGAGCCTGGACAACCTGCACACGCAGCTGGAAAGCGTGAAGGACGACCTGGACGCTCCCCGCCAGGATGAGCAGGATGCGCTGGACAACATGCCCGAGAGCCAGCAGGAAGGGGAAAAGGGCGAAAAGATGCAAGAGGCCGTCGACAAGCTGGACGAGGCTGTGGAAGCGCTCGACGAGGCATTGGAGTCGATCAAGGCCGCACAAGACGCGATCGAGGAAGCTGAAGCATGATCATCATCCGCGTCCTTCTGGGCGACTCGTGCAGTACCGCCATCGGCCCTGACGGCAAATCGGTGCGCGTGCGCAACCCCCCGCTCGGCACCGAACCGGTGAAGCCGGTCGCCGCCGGGGATGTGGTGCTCGCGTGGCTCGCCGAGCACATGCCCGAGGGGTGCAAGTCTTTCGAAGCCGCCGCCGGCCCCAGCTATGGCTGGTGGTTTGTGGTCAAACCGTGAATTAATTTCGGAATATTCCGAAATAAACAAGACAAGGAACCATCATGACGAACAAAGAGCAGATCATGGACACCCAGGTTGAAACCCTGAAGGCGTACCAGCAAGCGGTCCTGCGCAACCAGGCAGCGATCGAAGAGGCCCGCAACGCAGCGGACAGCCTCCTGAAGGCGCGCGCAGCCTGGGAAGCGGCGACGGCACAGTTCAACGAGGTCTACGGCGTGAAGAAAGCCGAAGCGCGCCCCATGCTGGGAAGCTCGGCCGTGGCCGAGAGTTGAACCATGGTCTACCCCAACGGACACAGGCTCAGAGGGGAGGTGGAGGTCAGGCTCAACGAGCACGAACTCACCGTCTTCATGGCTATCTGCCTAGACGGCAACCAAGCGGTCCCCAACCTCCAAAGGCGCGACGGTATCTGGGGCAAGGACCTTGCCCGCCGGATGGACCGGCTCCGTAAACTGGGGCTGGCGCGCGTGCGGATGGTAAAGTTCGCGCCCGACCAGAAGGCCACCAAGGTCCTGCGCCTGACCAGCTTGGGCGCGCAGCTCGCCAAACAGGCGGGCGTAAATCTTCACCCGGTCGCCGCGAGCGACCACGCAGAGGTCTGAAATGTCATCCAAAGAACTGGAAGTTGAATGGGGTAATGCGGGCGCCAAAGTCGTCATGCCGGCGCGCATCGACGTGCAAAGCTTTCGCTTCGGCATGAACACCATGCTCGACTTCATCAAGCAAATGGGCGCTGAGCGCGCGGCGACGTTGCTGGACAACGAGCCTATCGTGCGGCTGATGCGCGGGCCGCATAACGACTTGCCGACCGCCCAGGAAGGCCCGCTGGTAAAGGGGCACCTGGCGCTGGTTACTTGCAATGGGAGAACGCTGTGAATCTTTCGACCCGAACCTACATCAAGCGCGTGAAGCTGGAGCTGGCGCAGCGCCCGGAATACGACAACCCGCAGGCCAGCCGCGAAGCCTGGCGAAGCATGGTGGCTAACGGCCGAACGCTGCTCGGCTATTACGACCTGGTGGAAGACCACCTACTGTCTGAAATGCCCGGGCGCGGCCTGCCTGAGCCGCTGGCGGGGTTCAAACTGAAACGCCCGGTGGGCGAGCCGGCGCGCCAGCGCGCGGTCAACTCGCTGCTGGAAAACGGCTACTCGATCCACTCGCCCAACTCGGCCATGATCGCAGCGGTCATTGAAGAGGCGTTCCTGCTGCTGGAGCCCTTCATCGTGTTCGGCCCGGCCACGACCATCAACCCCTGCCGTGACCTGGCTGTGGTGCTGACGAACCGGGCCATGGAAGCGGCGCAGGATCTGCGCGAAGCCGAGCATGTGCCGATCTTCACCTGGGACGGCTTTTCGCCGCTCCCCAACCTGTCCGAACTGGGGGTCCGCAATGAACGCCACTTCTCAGCTGCCTACGGCTAATTGGCGCGAGCTGAAGGTCACCAAGCAGCTTATCGAGGTGCCCACCACTGACTGGCGCAATCGCCCCACCTACCGCTGGACCACCGGCTACGTCGTGCATCTGGAAAACGGAAACCAGACCGCGCCGATGCGCCGCAAAGAACTGTATTCCTACGCCCGGGAAAACAGCATCAAGATCGTTTACGCCTGAACCGCAACACCCCACAAGACAAGGAACCACCATGAATATCGAACAGTTTCTGCACCTGGCCGTACAAGACATTCGCCATCGCAGCATCCGAGAGCGCTGGTCGAAGGCCGGTAGCGTGTCGGTGCGCGATGGCGTCATATACAGCTACGAAGAGCCTATGGCTTTTCTCGACAACCGGATTCAGCGCTGGGTCTTGTCGAACAAGAACTGGTCTCAGACAACGTCGCGCCACCAGAGCCAGATCCGCCTGTCTTTGACCTCCTACGAGCTCTCGGACGCTATCAGGGTGGTCAGCCTGCCGGGCGCCGGGGAGACCTGGACCGCAGCGCATCACTTCGATAACCTGAACGCTTTCATCGAGCGGATCGAAGAGCAGATCGCTGATTTCGACAATTCGCGGTGCAGCGTCAACACCCGCATCCGCGCGCTGAACCTGGCCCGCAGCCTTAACGGTGAAATAACTCAGTACCGCCGTCTGTTCGATAACCCGCACGACGGAGCCATGGATTTCGAGGGCATCGCGGCGAAGATCAATGACCGTCTGCCGGCGCACGCAGCGTTGGTGCCCAAGACCCGCCAGCCGGCGGACCCGACCGGTGCGGGGAAACGCCGCGCCAAGCGCCTGGACAGTTGGCTGCGCGGCAAGTGCGACATGGTGCTGCCCCGCACTGAAGATCACGCCCGCCCGGTTCACACCGAGGGCGGCTGGGTGCTGGAGACGACTCGCGGCGCCCAGGTGCCGCTGGCGGTGGCGCCCGTGCTGTGGACGGTGTCGAACCTGGCGCTGGAGGGTAAATTCCCGGCGCTGGACCTGATCGGCGCGCGCCAGGTGGGGCACTTCCAGCTTGAACGTGTGAACGAAGCCGGCGACCTGGTCATTGGGTGCCACAACATCAAGCGCGCGGCGCTGGAGAAGACGGCGCAGCTGCTGGGCCTGGTCAAAGGCGACCTGCCGGCCACCGTCCCCGAGGACGTGACGCAATTACTTACAAATGGAGTGAACAGGTATGCCGCCCGTTTCTGATCCCAACGTCGCCCGGCTGGACCGGCAGGACGTCAACACCCGTTTCCTGGCCAACGTGCGCGACCTGAGCGGCCGCGCCGACGCCAACAAAATGCTGCGGATGATTCGCAGCCAGATGACTATCTCGATGGTGCACCAGCACAGCGCGCTGCGCCAGGCCAAGCGCCTGCTCAACATGGCCCGCGCCACCGAGGCCGAGGTTTGCGCGGAGCTGGAGCGCCGCGCTCTGTAACCCCCTACAGAAAAGATTTTCAACCCGCACCAGATCAAATCTGGTGTACACTATTTATTCATTTAACGCACAAGGAACCGATATGGAATTGGTCGAATACACCCGCGTGTCCGCTCGCACCGAAAAGCCCATGAGTCTGCCGGCGCGCCTGCGCCATGCCCGCCTGGGCCTGCTTACCGAACTGGGCGAGTTCGCCAGCTCGTTCAAAAAGGTCGCCATCTACGGCAAGACCTACCAGGACGAGAAGATCGCCAAGAACCTGCCCGAAGAACTGGGCGATTTCATGTGGTACGCGGCCATCATCTTCAACGCGCTGGACGCCCAACCCGAAGCCACGCGCCTGACCAAGGGCCAAGGTATCTCGCCCGACCAGACCATGGATATGGAAGACTGCGTGGGCGTGCTGCTGGACCTGGTGGGCCGCATCTGGCGCGCTGTGGATCTGTACGAAAACCAGCCGGTCGACTCCAAGAGCGACATTCTGATCCTGACGCAACAGGCGCTGGGCGTGATCGAATTCCACGTCGCCCCGCAGCTGGGCTACTCGCCTGACGACCTGCGCCGCGACAACTACCTGAAGCTGCAAGGCCCGGGTAGCCGCTACGCCGACAAGGGCTACAGCGACGCGGCCGCGATGGCGCGCGCGGACAAGGGCGGCCTGGACGATAAGGTGTCGTAATGGAAACGATCTGGTACAGCCTCGAGGATGTGTACAAAGCGCGCGAGCTGCGCGATGCCTACGGCAAATACCGCTCCCGCATCGCTGCGACCCACGCGCCTTACCTGCGCCACGCCACCAACCACGGCGGGCGCCGCGGCCGCCCGGCGGTGTCGACCTATGTTGACGCCACCGGCCTGCGCGCGCTGGCCGGCGATCTGATGGAGGCACACGGGATCGAGTTCACGCCCGTTGTGCCGCCGCTGCGCCTGAAAGACGCTGCCCGCCCCTTCATGGTGGCGCCCAACGAATGGAAGACCGAAGGGCTGGAAACGCCAGCCCGGATGGTCAATTTCGACGAGTTCCTGGAGGTCGCAGCGGTATCCCCGCGCGCCGCCGAGCTGGTCGAATACGACTTTGACAACCTGGAGTAAGCATGTCCCAAAAAGCCACCCCGATTTCCCGCAATGTCGGGTTCACGGTCATGCACGACGAGCGCACCGGCCTGGTCCTGATCCCGATGGGCGGCGGCCGCGTGACGATCGCCGGCAACGCCATCACTGGCGAGGTCTTTTACGGCCGCGTCCACTACCCGAACGAAGAGGGCAACCTGTCTCTGCCGGTGACCCAGTTGCCCGTGGCCTGGCAGATCCCGAGCTTCGAAAAGGAAATCGACAAGGTCGCTACGATCGCGCGCAATTTCCTGTTCAACAACGCCAAGCTGGCCACCTCGCACCCGCCTGGCCCGGACATCACGCCGGCCAAGGTGCTGGAAGCGTCCACGCTGGCCTGGTTGCCCCGCATCGCTGCTGCGGATCGCAGCCTGGCCGACGTCACCGTCGCTGCGCTGGAGAGCCTGGTGCGCGTGCACACCGGCCAGATCAGCCCGAGCGAAACGATCGTGACGTTCGAAATGCTGATCTCGATGCTGCTGGCCATGCCGGACGACATCCTGAACATGAAGCTGGACCCGGCGGACGTGCAGCGCCTGGCCGATGAGCATGCGCAGAACGCGCTGGGTGACCTGACGCCGGGCCAAGTGGCAGCGCTTAACGCCGCACCGTCGGGCGAGACGCCGCAATAAAGAAAACCCCCGCTGCCTCTCGACAGCGGGGGTCTCTTGCCCAGTCGTCAGGAAAGGCCCAAGGAACCACCCCAGCCTTCCCCGCGTGACGACAAGGCAATTATCGCATAGCCGGGAGGATCGTGCCGAATGTGCTGTAACCCTTTCGTAACGAGGATTCTGGCGCTATCATTAGCTCCGTTCCCGCCCAGCAGCTTCGGCTGCTGTTTCTATCCCTGATCCCCATATGAGCCACGAAACGGTCAACTTTCCCTACTTGGTCAACGGCGTGGCGCTCAGCCTGGCCGTGCCGATGGTGGACGGCCGGGTCTGCCTGAAGCCGGTAGTCGAGGCGCTGGGCCTGCGTTGGGACAGGACGCGCGAGAGCATCATCAAGCTGTTTCCGATCGAGACGGTCAAGCTCAACGGCCGCGCGGCTCACGCAGCCTCGATCGAGGACATGGAAAAATGGCTGGCCACCGTCACGGCCAAGAAACCCGAAGACCAGAGCACCGTGCGCCACTTCCAGGACCACCTGGGCGCAACGCTGCGCCATGGGTCGGTCGGGTTGGTGGCTGAGATGGCCAAGCGCAAGGCGGCCGATGACGCCGTCAACGCCGAGAAGGCCGCCAAGCTGGTTGAAGTATGCGTACCGATGGAGTCCCCAGACTTCATGCGCAAGGACCTGAGCCTGGGGTTCAAGCGCATGGCCGCCGACGTGATCGACCACACCGTCACGGTGAGCGGCGTTCTGGATTTGTTTGTGCGCGACCGCGCGTTTTGGGACGAAGGCCCAGGCCTCGTCCGCCACGTCCAGGTTTCGCCTGAAGCCTATCGTGAGAAGTTGTTGGGCGACATGCGCCGGGCACACGTCGAATTGTTGACGGGACCCGAAGCGGTCGCCAATCACCTGAAGCTCCCCGCCCTGGAGCGCAAGGTGATCCCCGCGACGAAAGTTGTGGATGCTCGCAAGGGTGCTCCGCTCGTCGTCACCATCCCCGCCCACCCATCGATTTTCCCCTGGGAGCGGGCGATTCTTCAAGGAACCAAAAATGCAAAAGATATTGAATTACCTGGGTCACCCTATCACAAGCAACGCCCATCATGGATCGACCTATGACGTGCTGCGCGGCGCCACGCCGCAGCTGATCGAGGCGCGCAGCGACCAGGCAGTGTTCAACCTGGCGGTGCTGATGGACGCGACGACGGCGACCTGGAACGGGTTGAAGGTCGAGAACCTGGACGCCGGCCTGGTGCTGCATCGGAACAGCGCGGACAGCAAGTTCTTGCAGTTCTACGGCATGATGGAAGTGATGATTCCGTTCGGAGATAACGGCGAGATCAGCACGCGCCAAATGATCCTGACCCACACCCCGGCCATGGCGCTGCAACGACTGCGGATGTACGCCGATCTTTGGACCTGCCTGTGCTGGGCTCCGATGCGCGCGTACCTGGACAGCTACGCGGCAACGGACGCTGCGGAAGCGGCGGCCCGGTCCTGCGTCGAGATCGGCGTCACCTTCCGCACCTCTTTCCTCGAATAACTCACAAGGAACCCGCCCGCAGCGATGCGGGCGCGCCCCGCTATGTACCTCGACCGCGTCAGCCAAATCTGCAAGAAATACGCGTTCCCTTACGCGCCGCTGTTTTACCAGCGAGACGAGGTGAACCGCGCAGTGGAAGAGTCGATCGACAAGTTCGGCTATTACTGGGACATGGGCGCTGGCAAGACCTTTGGAACCACCCTGCACAATTGCATCTGGCATGAAAACCTGGGTGGCGTGGTCATACAGCTTTGCCCACCGATCCTTTTGAAGCAATGGTCCAAGTGGCTTACTAGCTGCGGGATCAAGAACGTGATATACGCCGGTTCGCCGCAGTACCGCAAGTCGGTGACGCTGACCCGCGACACGCGCTACATCCTGATGAGCGTGGCGATTCTGAAGCGCGATTACCAGTACCTGATGGACAAGTTCACCGGCTGGCGCCTGAACGTGACGATCGACGAAGCCGTCTGCATCAAGAACTACGAGTCCGGCAACTTCATCCACGTCTTCCAGATGCAGCAGATTCACAACGCTGCGATCATCCCGGCGACCGGCACGCCGCTGGCCACGCCGCGCGATGCCTATGCCTACGTCAAGCTGGTGGCGCCCGGCACGTACCGCAGCTTCCGCTCGTTCGAAAACGTCCACGTCGCTGCGTCCGATCAGTACGGCCGGCCGACCGAGTGGAAGAACCTGCACATTCTGAAGAACGCGCTGGCGCTGAATTCGTCGTTTGTCAGCACGCCTGAAGTCCACCCGGACATGCCGCGCGCCAACGTCGACGCCATCGAATACGACCTCGGCAAGCACCACCAGACGCTCTACAAGACGCTGGTGGACCAGCAGCTCCTGGCCTATGAGTCAGGCGAAATTATCGACGCTACGACCCCGCAGCGGCTTTACCACGCGGTCCAGCAGATCGTCGTGAACTACGCGCATTTCGGCCAGGACAACAGCCTGAAGCCGGAGTCGTTCGAATTCTTGGACGAGTATGCCCAGGAGCTGGGCAAGACCAAGGCCATCATCTTCGCCACCTACAAGATGTCGGTGAGGTCGATCATGGCCTACCTGAAGATCCTCGGTCGAAAGGCGGTGCAGATCAACGGGGACGTCTCGGGCACCAAGATCCAGGAAAACAAGGAAGCCTTCATCAACGACCCGGACATCCAGTTCCTGGTCATGAACCCTCAGTCCGGGGGCGTGGGCGTGGACGGTTTGCAGCACGTCTGCCACCACATGGTGTTCGTGGAGATCCCCACGCTGCCCAAGGACTTCTGGCAGGCGGTCAAGCGCCTGGAGCGGCCTGGCCAGAAATTCGTGACCGACGTTCGGATCCTTACCGCCTTGGGCACGGTGCAGGTGCACCTGCGCAAGCAGCTTGAAAACAAAGACGCGCTGATCAACACCGTGGTTCCCTCGTTGAACAGTCTGCGCGACGCCCTTTACGGCAAATAACAATGACCGAAATCCTTTATTTCTATCACACGAAGGAAGTGGCCGGCGGGTGGCGCGGAGCCAACGCTGACAGCCGCGCCGAAGTGTGCGCACAGAAGCAGCCCAAGTATGTGACGGTGCTGGATCTGGACCGCCTGGCCGATGAAGACGAGCAACTGACCAAGGAAGAGTGGTTGGCTGTGAAGTACCGCGGCCCCTTCTACGCGGATTGGGATTGCGAGGACTTGATGAAGGGGGCGGCCTCGGTCAACCGCTTTCTGGACCTGTTGAAAGAAGAGCACGACGTGGACCTGAATTGTGTCCGTCTCTACGCAACCGGCGGGCGCGGCTACCACGTCGAGGTGCCGTTCGAAGTCTTCAGCTCGACCAAGGACAAGCTGGTCACGTACCTGCCCTACATCTACAAAGAGCTGGCCAACCTGCTCTACACCGAAGACATGGACATGGCCGTGTATTCGGCCAAGCGCGGGCGCATGTGGCGCACGCCGAACGTGCAGCGAGAGAACGGCCGCTACAAGGTGCCGATCTCGCTCAAGCAGATGCGCGGCATGAACGAGCAGCTGTATGTCGAGCTGACGTGCGAGCCGCAGCCGTACCCGACCTGGGCCACGCCAACGGCTTCGACGTCCCTGATCGCTCAGTATTCGAAGATAAAGAGCGAGGTCGAGAAGCAGATGAAGGCGCGCAAAAAGCGCCTGGACAGCCAGTTCGCCAAGAACTTGAACGGTGAGTGGCCCGAGTCGGTGCTGCGCCTGATGAGTGGCGAGAACCTGAGCCGCGACGTGGGTCTGAACAAGATCGCATTGCAGCTGGGCATTCTCAGCTGCTCGATCGGCAAGGATCTGGACGCCCACCTGGATGCGTGTAAGGGTCTGATCGAAAAGTACCGCGGTGACGGTCACGCATCGGGCCTGGCGGTCAAGAAAGAGCTGATCCGCATGTACCGCTACGCCGAGGACAACATCTGCTACGGGTACGAACCCGCTGCGATGGCCTCGATCATGCAATCCAGCTCTGGTGTGAATGACTTGCGCGGCACCGCAGCGCCGTCTGAAGGCCAGGACGCCGACTCATACCACGACATGACCGCAGGCATGATGCTGGGGACCAACGGCATGTACCACTCGCACCCCGAGCGCGGCCCGTCGCGCGAATGCAGCTGGCACCCCGGCAGCGAGACGGTCACCGAGCTGGTGGACGCCACGACCGACCAGTCCATGGGCTACATGATGACCAGCCAGCTGGCCGGCAAGGCCCGCGGCGAAGTCATGGTGGACCCCGGCACCTTTGTGAGCGCCGACAAGACCAAGATGTTCATCGCCAAGCAGGGCGGCATCGCGCCGCGCCTGGATTCGCCCAAGGCGGGCGGCATGATGGCGGTGCTGATGAACCAGGCCCGCCTGAACAAGCCCGTTTACACGCTGCCCAAGGAAGGGTTCAACCTGATCGAGGATCTGAACGGGGGCGAGGACCGCCTGGTCTGGGTCGCGCCCACGGGCTGCTTCTCGAAAGAGGACGGCCGCAGCTACCGTTTCCGCACACCCACCGGCAGCGAAGGCGGGTTCTTCCAGAGCGACGTCATGGCCGCGCCCAGCCTGAGCTCGCATGGCAACGCTGCGGAGGTGGTCGACGCGCTGCTGAATTTCAACCTGGACAACTACTCGGTCGCTGCGACCCTGGGCTGGCTGGTCGCGTGCTGGCAGAAGCCCTATTTTCTGAAGTACCAGGAAATGTTCCCGTTGCTTCAGCTGTACGGTGAATCCGGCGCCGGCAAGACCAGCCTGGCGATCGCGCTCATCCACATGTTCTATTACCGGTCCAAGCCGAAGATGATGAACGCTGCGGTGGGCACGGCTTACGGGCGGCGCATGATGTTCACCGCGTCCAACACCATCCCGGTGCTGGTCGATGAATTCAAGCCCCACCTGATGTCGCTCGATCTCCAGCGTGAATTCCGCATGACCATTCACGAGCTGTACCAGCCGGCGTTCCAATCGCCGCGCGGCGGTGGTGACTCTCGCAGCACCACCAGCTCGTGGTCGGACGTGGTGTTCGAAACGAAGACCACGCCCATGATGTTCTCGACGGAGACGGCCGAGACGGAGACAGCCATCCAGGAACGTGTCATGTCGGTCCATTTCAGCAAGACGAACCGCAAGGGCCGCGCGGAGGAAGCCTTCAGCACGTTGAAGTCGAACCCCTACGTGCTGGCCTCGATCGGTAAGCTCCTGCTGCAAGGCACGGTGCACATGGCCGACGACAAGATCATGGCGCTGATCAAGCGCTCACACGACGTGGCGCAGGAACACCTGAACCGCAACGGCAACAGCCGTATCGTTTACAACGCCAGCGTGTCCATCGCAGGCCTGCTGTTCTTGCAGATGGTAATGCGCCACCAGATGAAGGCGGACTACGAGGCGCGCGGCTGGGAACAGCGCTTCGAGACGCTGCGCAACACGCTACTGTCGCCTGAGCACTACCCGTCGCTGCAAGCCACACCGGAGCTGGTCAAGATCTTGCGCATGATGATCACCGAATCGAGCCGAGACGACCTCGGCGCTATCCGCGTCAACCACGGCGAAGACGTCGCAGCGTTCGGCCCGGAGATGCACATGGACATCAACGTGGATGCGTTCTACAGCAAGTACCGGCAGATCGCGCAGCGCGTCGGCGAGCCGGTGAGGTTCCAAAACGTCGACTCATTTTTCATGGCGCTGCGGAACTCTTCGCTCACGTTGCAGGTCAACCCGCCAGACACGCCGCTCATCGCGCTGGAGTATTCGCCGCGCGTCGTTCGGCTCGATGGAAACCTGCTCCACAACGAGCACCAGATCGCAGGATTTCCTGCAAAGAAAAAATAGTTGGAAAGTCCTCTACAAAAGGATTTGACAACTACTTAGGATGGGGTTAAATTTCATCCGCGCTGTACGCACTATTGCAGCGGCACTACCAACTCTCAACGCTAAACGCAAATCTAGGAAAACATCATGGGCATCCTGAAACGCAACACCGCTACCGCTCAACCCGCACCCGAATTCGAGGGCCAGGAAGACCAACAAGTCGCGGTCGAAACGACCACGGCGCAGGCTGATGCCGCGCAGGAGACACAGACCCCGGCGGCCGAAACGGCAGCTGCTCCCGCCGATAAGAAGCCTGCTGAAACCGAAGCCAAGCCTGAAGTGAAGGCCGCTGAACCCAAGTCCGAAGCGAAGGCAGAAGCCAAGCCCGAAACGAAGGCCGACGAAGCCGCTCAGCCGCAAGCCGAATCGTCCAAGCGTTCGGTGGTTGCGCAGCGTCCCGGCCCCCTGCCCTCCCTGATGGGTGGCGGCGCCGCGGTCAACGTTCTGCTCCCGCTGGAAGGCTACTTCGAAAAGAACGACTTCGAAGTGGGCTACGGCTCGTTCCCGCGCCTGCGTCTGGACACCGGCATGCTGGCGACCAACGAAGGCGCCGAGGCCGGCGAGTACGTCGAGATCCAAATCATCTCTTACAACAAGAGCTATGCGATCTCGATTGGCGACGACAGCGAGAAGGGCAAGGAAATGGTGCGCTTCTCCAAGGACGGCAAGGTCATCGACCCGCTCATGGGCGACGCCGACGAAGACGAATGGGCTGGTAAGCCCTGCACCGAGTACCGTGACCACCTGCAAAACAGCATGGGTTTCGAGAAGGCCAAGATCAACGAGTACACGAACATTTACGGCGTGGCGCTGGATTCCCAATCCAAGGATTTCAAGCACATGAACGAAATGGTCCACTTGCAGATCCCGGCGGCCTCGGGCCGTGACTGGAAGCAGTACCAGCTGAACCGCGCCCTGGCCGTCCGCATGGGCAAGCTGGTGGAAACGTCGGCCAACCCCGTGGTGCGCTTCTCCGTTGAGCGCGTCAAGGGCAAGGAACGCACTTTCTACAAGCTGGCGCCGACGCACGGTGTGACCGAGCCGATCATCGGCGAAGTCGCAGACACCGCGCAGTAAGCGGAACCCCCCAACAGCCGGGCCTTGTGCCCGGCTGTTTTCATAGGACCTCTCATGTCTCTCACCTTCATCGCCGACACCGAGACCACGGGTATCGACAAGGCCGCGCGCGTTGTCGAGTACGCACACCTGGTCTGCGAGGAATTCCAAGCAGAAGGCTTCACGCAGCTGCGTGTGGTGGACCAGTTTGAAAGCCTGGTGAACCCGGGCATTCCTATCCCGGCCGGCGCCACCGCTGTGCACGGCATCACCGACGCGATGGTCTCGGGGGCGCCGGACATCCGCCAGGTCATGGCCGACCGTCTGCCCGAGCGCCTGAACACCTCGCTGATCGGCCACAACTTCGTCAAATACGACATGCAGTTCCTGCACCCCTTCGTGCCCAAAAGCTACGACGTGGGCTGCACGCTGCGCTTGGCGCGCCAGTACCTCAAGGACCAGCCGGGCCACAGCCTGGACAAGCTGCGAGTGTCGCTAGGCCTGCCGACCGAGGGCCGCGCCCACCGCGCGCTGGGTGACGTCTACACGACGCTGGCGCTGACCAACCACATCCTGCAAATGGGCATGCCGTGGGAGCAGCTGCGCAACGACTCGATGGTCCGCATCGACGTTATGCCGTGGGGCAAGCACAAGGGCACGCCGATCTCGGACCTGGACGACAACTACGTGGAATGGCTGCTGGCCAACGCGGACGCTGTGCAGAACGACTGGGCCTTGCGTCGTGCATTGCAAGAACGATAGCGACATCCGGGTGGTTGTGCAGGACGTCAGCGCCGACCGAAAAGAGATGTATCGGTGGGCGCTGGCGTCTTTCAAGCAACCGAGGGGGGCGCTGGCCGGCGTGAAAGCGGCCCTCTGCCCCAAGCACATCGACCGCCAAACTTGGCGGCGTATTTTTGGCGGTCGCCGGATGAGCAATCCCGAGGACTGCCGATTCATTGTCGCCGCGCTCGAGAGCCTGAGCAGCGTCTCGCACGACGACATCCAATACAAAGTGGTTCTCGAAAGACTCAAGGAACAATCATGACCCTACGCATTGTTGGACTGACCGGCCCGATCGGTGTGGGCAAGGACACCGTGGCCAAATACCTGGCTGCGCAGTACGGCGCCACGCACCTGTCGTTCGCCCACCCGATCTACCAGATCGCTGAGATCGTTCTGGGCATCCCTGTGGACGAGCAGGGCACGTACAAGAACCACCCGTTCCAGTGCCTGGGCGGCCAGACGCTGCGTCAGTTGCACCAGCGTATCGGCACCGACTGGTTCGTGGACACGTTCGGCAAGAATTTCTGGATCGACCATCTGGACGCCCGCATGTCGTCGCTGCTGAGCGACAAGAACCGCCGCAGCCTGGCTGTGATCAGCGACGTGCGCAACATCAAGGACAACGCCGAGGCGGCCTGGCTGCGCCAGCGCGGCGGCCACCTGATCCACTTGCATGGGCCGCACCGCCGCGAGCCCGGCGCAGATCACCGCAGCAACACGCCTGTGGACTTCCACCCGGCCACCGACAGCTGGGTCAGCAACACCGGATCCATGGGCGACCTCTTCGCAGCGGTGGACGCTGTGATGTCGGAACAGGGAATTCACAAGGGAGATCGAGATGCGTAAGGCACCGACACTCATCACCGACTTGAGCAGCGTGCTGAAGCGCTGCTACTTCGCCGGCATCGACAAAGAATTCGGCGAGGAAGTCGACTTCAACGGGCGCAAGGTGCACGTCAACAGCTGGCGCCACGGCATGGAAGCGTTCCTGAACTACATGAACAAGGCGCTGCGCGATCTCGAGGCCTGCCCGATGGACGTCATCTTCGTCCTGGAAGGCCAGGGCGGCACGCAGATCCGGCGCAACATCTACCCCGGCTACAAGCAGCGCGAAGAGCGCGCGCCGCAGGTCCTGGAGCAGTACGCGAAGCTGCAAGACTTCGCCGTGTCCTACTTCAAGGGCATGGGCACCGTGTCCGTCAAGCAAGACGGCGTCGAGGCTGACGACGTGGTGGCCTACCTGGCCAAGCGCCTGCCAGGCCAGATCTACGTGCTGATGGACGACGGCGACGGCCTGACGCTGGACAACGGCGACACCGTGCGCGTGCGCTACCAATCCGAGCTGATCGACCGCACCAAGAACCCGCTGGTCAACGGCATGATCCCGGTCGAATTGAACCGACTGTACAAGGCGCTGGTCGGCGACAAGTCGGACACGCTGCCCGGCGCCAAAGGCCTGGGCGAAGCCAAATTCCTGGACCTGTACGTGGTGGCCCAGGACGAGGGCATGCACGAGCTGGCCGAAATCATCGACAAGGGCGAGTGGTCCAGGTTAGACGCGGACATCGCCGAGCTGAGCGCGGCGGCCGAGAAGCCCTACCAAAAGGCTGCGGCGACGCTCAAGCTGATGCTCGAGCACAAGGACGTCGTGCGCCGCTGCTACCAGGCTGCGGGCTTCCTGGAAGAGTACGTGAACACGCCGAAGAACCCGCTTCAGTGGGAAGGCGGCATCTGCCTGGAAGAGCCGACCGAATGGAAGGATGACGGTCGGTTCGGGCACTGGTTCCAAACGCGCCGCCTGATCACCAGCGACAACTTTGCGCAGCTGATGGCCAGCGGCATCTGGGCCAAGATCCGCCAGAGCCCTTTCATCACGCTCGACTTGGAAGCCAGCGTGCCGCCCGAGTCGGACGAGTGGTTGC
>Ga0247819_10000103_pt1 | contig 52318 bp, 55 predicted proteins | sample 13C_Xylose_Day6_FD_193428 | JGI IMG/M metagenome (GOLD analysis project Ga0247819, IMG submission 193428) | Soil microbial communities from agricultural site in Penn Yan, New York, United States - 13C_Xylose_Day6 | ecosystem: Environmental > Terrestrial > Soil > Agricultural land | place: USA... | reverse complement strand
GGCGATAAAATCTCCGGCACCATCAAGTCGATCACCGATTGCGGTATCTTCATTGGTCTGGACGGCGGCATCGACGGTCTGGTTCACCTGTCCGACATCTCCTGGAACGAAGTGGGCGAAGAAGCCGTACGTCGCTTCAAGAAGGGCGACGAGCTGGACACCGTGATCCTGTCCGTAGATCCAGAGCGTGAGCGTATCTCCCTGGGCATCAAGCAACTGGAAGACGATCCGTTCTCCAACTACGTTGCTGTCAACGACAAAGGCGCTATCGTCAAAGGTACCGTTAAAGAAGTTGACGCCAAGGGCGCTATCATCACCCTGGCCGACGATATCGAAGCCACTCTGAAAGCTTCCGAAATCAGCCGTGACCGCGTTGAAGATGCGCGTAACGTCCTGAAGGAAGGCGAAGAGATCGAAGCCAAGATCATCAGCGTTGACCGTAAGAGCCGTGTCATCAGCCTCTCCATCAAGTCGAAAGACGACGCTGAAGAGAAAGAAGCTATCCAGAGCCTGAAAGAAACTGCTCCGGAAGCTGCTGATACCACCATGGCCGCGCTGCTGCGTCAGGCAATGGCCAAACAGAACTAAGTTCTGCTTGGATCAAAAAAAGGGCGACTTCGGTCGCCCTTTTTTGTGCCTGCGATTTGCTCCTGTGCCAGGTTGCGTTTACCGCTGTAACCCTTGTGCCGGCGGGCTTTGGCAAAGTTGCAGGCAGAGTGCCATGATTTTTCCTTGAAGAGGCAATTCAAGAAACTTCGATTAAGTCAATAACCACCCTGTTCAAATCCCTCAGGTCATGCTAAAAACAATGAAGCAATGATCTAGCTGCTTGATAAAGAAGGGAAAAATATGACGAAGTCGGAGCTGATCGAACGTATTGTCACCCATCAAGGGCTGCTCTCATCCAAGGATGTCGAGCTGGCCATCAAGACCATGCTTGAACAGATGTCTCAGTGCCTGGCGACTGGAGATCGCATCGAGATCCGGGGCTTTGGCAGTTTTTCCTTGCACTACCGTGCACCGCGGGTAGGACGCAATCCCAAGACCGGCCAGTCGGTCAGTCTCGATGGCAAGTTCGTGCCGCATTTCAAGCCGGGTAAAGAGCTGCGCGACCGCGTCAATGAAGATGAGCAGCATGAACATGCCGGCTAATCATCGCCAGGGAGCGAGTTATGCGTAATCTCAAGCGCGCCTTGGTGGTGTTGTTCATTCTGGCATTGGCGACGCTGGTGCTGTTTTTTGTGCTGGAAAACCAACAGGTCGTTGCCTTGGTCATGTTCGGCTGGTCTGCGCCGGCATTGCCGTTGTCTGTTGTTGTGTTGGCCGCGCTGTTGCTAGGTTTGCTGGTTGGGCCATTGATGGGTGTTTATGTCGGGCTCCGTGCCAAGGGGAGGGCGCGTCGCATCAGCGGCTAAGCTTTATTGTTTGGGCAGATCGTCTGCGGTGATATGTAGAAATCACCTACAATCGCTGACCTCATGTGCCAGGTGGCAGTGTCGCGGTTTTGTGGGGTAATGGCGCTCCATAAAACAACCATGGAGCGGGCTCGCATGACATACCCTGTCATCACCCATCATGGCGCCATCGTCGGCGTTACTGGCTCTTGTCACCAGCTGCACCTTAATGCCGTCAGTAGCCTGCTCATCGACTGTGGGCTTTTCCAGGGCGAGGGCACCGGTCGATCTCCGGGGCCGGCCATCGACTTCCCGATAAGCGGGATTGAAGCGCTACTGGTTACCCACATTCATCTGGACCATGTCGGTCGCATTCCCGGGTTGTTGGCAGCCGGATTCAAGGGACCGATCATCTGCAGTCAGCCTTCTGCCAGGCTGCTGCCGTTGGTGCTCGAAGATGCCCTGCGGCTGGGTGTCACGCAAGAAAAAGCCACGGTAGAGCGATATATAGAACTCGTCGAACAGCAAGTCGTAGCGCTACCGTACGAGCAGTGGTACGAAGTGCTCTGCACCGACGAGCTGACCTGCCGAATTCGCCTGCAGCGAGCAGGTCATGTGCTGGGATCGGCTTATGTCGAATGCGATCTTCACTACCTCCCCGGCGGTACCCGTAAGCGAGTGGTGTTTTCTGGTGATCTAGGTGCCAGCCATACCCCGTTGTTGCGTCCGCCAGTGTCGCCCAAACGCGCAGACATCCTTGTCCTGGAAAGCACCTATGGTGATCGCCTGCACGATGAGCGCATTAACCGACAGCAGCGGCTTGAGCGGATGATCGATCAAGCATTGGCCGACCACGGCACCGTGTTGATACCTGCGTTCAGTGCGGGGCGAACCCAGGAATTGCTGTATGAGATCGAGGATATTCTTCACCGCAAGGCGCTGGGCACAAGCGCGCTGCGCTCGGCAGAAGGGCTAGCGGTTGATTGGCCGCAGTTGCCGATCATACTCGACTCGCCGTTGGCCAGCCGCTTCACCCAGGCCTACCGCGAGCTGAGTGACTTCTGGAATGAAGAGGCGCGCCAGCGCCTGGAGGAGGGCAGGCGTCCACTGCGCTTTCGTCAGTTGATCACGATTGACAGCCATGATCAGCACGTCAAAACCGTCAACTACCTGGCCAGTACCGGCAGGCCGGCGATTGTTATATCGGGCAGTGGTATGTGTACCGGTGGGCGTATCGTCAACTACCTCAAGGCCATGCTTGGCGACCCACGCCATCAGGTGCTGTTTGTCGGCTATCAAGCCAAGGGCACGCCGGGTGCAGTGATCCAGGCTAGTGAAGGTGCGCAAGGATTTGTGATGTTGGACCTGGATGGTGAGATGTATGAGATCAAAGCCAGGGTGGCAACCTTGGGCGGTTATTCGGCACATGCGGATCGGAAAGGGTTGGTAGAGTTTGTTGCTGGGATGCAGGAGTGGCCTGAAAGGATAGTGCTCGTGCATGGCGAGAGGCGGGCCAAGGAAGTGTTGGCGCAAGCGTTGACGAGTCGTTATGACGAAGAGGGTCGGGGGCTTTCGGTAGAAATACCCGGATGAAGGCTCGATGTCATGAAGTGGTGGTCGGGGTGTTCTGGTCGATTGTCGTATAGCTGTTCAGGTTGCATGCCGCTGCGCTTTGTACCTATCGTTGCACCAGGGATTGAAAGTGGCTTGCCTGGAAGAGATTGCTTACAATCACTGATTGATTACCGCGGAGCAGTTGCGCGCTCAAGCTGATGCGCTGAAGAAAGCCGGTTACGGCCAGTACCTGCGGAACCTGCTGGGCTTGAGCTCCCGCTGAATTGAGTATTTCATCCTTTCGAACAGTAGCAATCAGTGGTGCAAGCAGAAAAGACATGCCAGTAAAACATCCCAAGATTGCGGTTTTGCTGGCTGCCTATAATGGCATGCAGTGGATCGAGGAACAGTTGGCTTCCATTCTCGGTCAGTCGGCAGTCGATGTAACCGTCTATATCAGTATCGACCCCTCCATCGACGGAACCGAAGCCTGGTGTGTGGCTTATGCTGCTGAGCATCCCGGGGTTGTTGTGCTGCCGGACGCTGGCTGTTTTGGCGGTGCTTCGCGTAATTTCTTCAGACTGATCCGCGATGTTGACTTCGGCGGGTATGACTTCATCGCCTTTGCCGATCAGGACGACGTCTGGCACTCGGACAAGCTGCAGCGTGCAACCCGGGCGCTTCAGACCCATCACGTGGATGCCTACTCCAGTAACGTTACGGCCTTCTGGCCGGACGGTAGAACCCATCTGCTGGACAAGGCGCAACCCCAGGTAGCCTGGGATTTTCTCTTCGAAGCGGCCGGCCCCGGCTGTACTTATGTGTTGAGCAAAAAACTGGCTGACTCCTTGAAAGCATCGATTCTCGCCAACTGGAAGCCGCTGCAAGATGTCAGCCTGCATGACTGGTACTGCTACGCCTTTGCGCGTAGCCACGGCTACCGCTGGTTCATCGATTTGGTGCCGTCCATGGATTATCGCCAGCATGAGCGTAATCAGGTCGGTGCCAACACCGGGTTGAGCCCATTGATTGCTCGCTACAGAACCATTCATGACGGTTGGTGGTTCAATCAAGTGCAGCTGATAGCTCGTCTGGTTGGGCAGGGTGTTGATCCGTTCGTGAAAACCTGGCTGCAGTTGCGGCGTTGGCAACTGCTTCGACTGTCCTTCAGCGCGTGGCAATGCCGGCGCCGGGTACGCGACAAGGTATTTTTCTTTTTTATTTGCTGGGCCACTGCGTTGACAGGGAATAAAGCTGAATGAATGCTCCGAAGGTACTGGTCACAGGGGCGAGTGGATTTGTCGGCGAGGCGTTGGTCCTGAGGCTGTTGTTGGACAAAAAGTTCACCCCTATCGCGGCTGCTCGCGGTACCACACGGTTGCATGGTGTGTGCTCCGTTGTGCCTTTTGATCTGACCGATCCCAAAACTTTTCCCTCGCTGGATGGCGTACAGGTAGTCGTTCACGCGGCCGCCCGAGTGCATGTGATGCATGAGACTGCCGTGGACGCCTTGATAGAGTTTCGCAAAGTCAACGTAGAGGGCACCCTTCGGTTGGCACGCCAGGCTGTGAAGTCGGGAGTAAGACGTTTTATTTTTATCAGCTCTATCAAGGTCAACGGCGAGAGCACTCTTCCTGGTAAACCGTTCAAAGCCGATGATCAGCCGAGTCCGCAGGATCCATATGGTGTATCCAAGCAAGAGGCTGAAGAGGCTTTGAGGCAACTGGGCCATGATACAGGTATGGAAGTAGTGATCATCCGTCCAGTACTGGTCTACGGTCCTGGTGTGAAGGCCAACTTTCTGAGCATGCTGAATTGGCTCAACAGGGGTGTTCCTTTGCCACTGGGCGCAATTCGGAATAAGCGTAGCCTGGTAGCCATCCAGAACTTGGTTAGCCTCATTGTTACTTGTATTGATCATCCTGCTGCTGCCAACCAGGTTTTTCTGGTGAGTGATGGCGAAGATTTATCTACTACTCAACTGCTGTGTCGCCTATCCAAGGCGCTAGGCAAACCTGCCCGGCTCTTGCCTCTACCTGAGTGGATGCTAAAGCTGGCTGCCTCGATGCTGGGCAAGCAAGCCGTAGCCCAGCGCATATGTGGATCGCTGCAAGTCGATATCAGTAAAAATCTTGAACTACTGGGGTGGACGCCACCCGTCAGTTCGGACACAGCCATGCGCCAGACCGCTGGCCATTACCTGGAAAAACAAACGAAATGACTGTTTGGTGGTTGCTGCTCACGGCATTCGCTGTTTCTTGGGCATTGACGCTCCTCTTGCGCCATTACGCTTTGGTCAAGAGCTTGATGGACATACCTAACGAGCGCAGCTCTCACTCGATCCCGACGCCGCGGGGGGGAGGGGTGGCCATTGTGGTCTCCTTTCTCCTGGCGCTGCCTGTCCTTGCCGGCTTGGACCTGATAAGCCCTGTGGCCTTTTATAGCCTGCTTGGTTCGAGCCTGCTCGTTGCCCTTATCGGGTTCGTCGATGACCATGGGCATATCGCTGCCAGGTGGCGGTTGCTTGGACATTTCATTGCGGCGGCTTGGGCCCTGTTCTGGCTCAACGGCCTTCCTTCGATTGAGTTGTTCGGTATCAGCACTGATTTGGGGTGGATTGGCAACATCCTGGCGCTGGTGTATCTGGTCTGGATGCTTAACCTCTATAACTTTATGGACGGCATTGATGGTTTGGCTAGTGCTGAAGTGATCAGTGTCTGCCTGGGGATGTGTCTGGTTTATTGGTTTAGTGGGAATGCCGAGTTGATGTGGCTGCCATTGATCCTGTCAGCGGCAGTAGCGGGATTTCTTTGGTGGAATTTTCCTCCGGCGCGGATCTTTATGGGGGATGCGGGGAGCGGGTTTCTGGGGATTGTGCTAGGGGTTTTGGCAATTCAGGCAGCGGGAAGTTCTCCCGAGCTGTTTTGGAGTTGGATTATTCTCTTTGGTGTGTTCGTCGTAGATGCGACATGGACATTGGTTCAGCGTCTTGTACGCGGAGACAAAATATATGAGGCTCATCGCAGTCACGCCTATCAACATGCTACTGATTTGTTCAAACATCACGTGGTAGTAACGTTGAGTGTGGTGGCTATAAACGTTTTCTTCCTGCTTCCTTTGGCATTGCTGGTGGGGCGTGGCTGGCTGTCAGGCTCGTTGGGCGTCCTGTTGGCTTACTTTCCATTAATGATATTGGTGTGGAAATTAAAAGCGGGAATTCCAATAGATAAGTTGTCCAGCAGGTCGCTGTGATCCAGATCGTACTGCGCCCGGTCGATCAGGAATCCTTTCTGGCTTTTGGGGAGCAGTAATGTCTTGATAGGGGGCGGCGCACCACGAGGGGGCAGGCTGCAGCGTGGCGTGATCGGCCAGCAGTCTTCACCCGAACTGCGGTGACTGCACTCGGACAACGGAGCGCCGCTGACGTCGATGGTGTTGTTGAGCAAGATGCAGGCGCTTGGGGTCAAGACTTCGCTGGGCCGACCGCGGGGGGCAATAACAGACCCTGCCCGGAGCCGCTATTCAGGCCACTGAAGTACTTTTTCAATGGCCGCAAGATGCTTTTGCCGGTATGCGCACTGCGTGCGCTTGGTTTACCGTGGCGTATGTGGTGAGCAGTTCCATGATTGCAGGCTTGGGGGTTCTTGATCGGAAACCGCTCCCGGGGTGTTGTGCAGTCACCTGTAGGTATCCTGGCCGTTGGCTTTCACCTGGATCGTGGCGGTAATTCAACGTCGAGAGCGGTATAGGGTATGACGGCGCTTTGCCGGAAGGAGAGGTGTCGTACCTGGCTTTCGCGGTCATCGCCGAAAGCAGGCGATTTTCTGACCATCGTCCGCTTATGAGCTCATTTTTTTTTTTGAAAAAAGGGCTTTTGTGGTATTTTTGGACACAATCGTAAGCCACCTGTCGAGCGGTATTTTTCTGAAGTGGGCTGTTGTAATCACGGCACTGGGTCGGGCCGTTGCTGATCTGTACTCTGGGAGTGATTCTTGTGGCGAACCCTATTTCTAATTCTGCAGGTGTCGATTTAGGCACGTCTCAGATTCTATCCGAATGTTCGCTACACAGCGCGACCCCGCATGTTGCAATACTGATGTGTACTTATAACGGAGAGCGTTTTCTGGAAGAGCAACTAGACTCTTTCGAGCGCCAAACCCACCGTCATTGGAGCCTTGTTGTTTCAGATGATGGATCCACAGATCGAACTTTACTAATTCTCGATAAATATAAACAAAGTCTTGATGTGGGTCGAGTGACAGTGGTTTCTGGTCCGCAGCGTAATTTCGTTGCTAATTTTCTCTCCCTGGTTTGCCGCAAAGATATAAGCGCTGATTATTACGCCTGGTCTGATCAGGATGATATTTGGAGTGAAACAAAGCTCGAGGCAGCTGTTGCCTGGCTGCAAACGATCCCCCCGCACATTCCAGCGCTTTACTGTGGCAGAACCCAGCTGATTGATGAAATAAAAAAAACCATAGGTTACTCACCAAGGTTCTGCCGCCCGCCGAGTTTCTCCAATGCGTTGGTACAAAACATTGGTGGCGGAAATACTATGGTGTTCAACCAGGCCGCGCGTGACTTGTTGCAGGAGGCCGGGGACAATCTCGATGTTCCCGCTCACGACTGGTGGGCGTACCAACTTATTTCAGGGGCAGGGGGCGTCATTTATTACGACCCGACTCCTCAGCTGTTATATCGCCAGCACGGCGAAAATATTATTGGCAGCAATTCAGGCTGGTCAGCCCGTTGGCAGCGCTTGAAAATGCTGCGTCAAGGGCGTTTTAGCAATTGGAACGACCAAAATATTGGTGCTTTGGAGCTGATCCGACATCGACTTACGGATGAGAATGCATTGACGCTTGAGCGATTTAAGCTAGCAGTAAGCCAAGGTTTTTTTGGGTTTTTGGTTAACCTGAAACGCTCCGGTGTTTATAGGCAAACACGGCTGGGGAACATTGGGTTGGTAGTGGCTTGTTTGATCAAGGGGAAATGACTGATAAAGGTGGTTGAGCTGCGCGTGGTTAAGGTGTCGAGGCGTAAGGTCTGGCATTTGGAAGCATGTCGGGCGGCTCAATATGCAATGATCAGTGTTTATTTATTGATGACTACGATAGGATTTTAAAGTGCCATTTTTGTCTGTAGTTTTTATTGTTAGAAATCAGTCGGATATCATTGAAGGCGTGTTGTCCGATGCGGCTGCTGTAATCTCTACTTTGGTCAGTGATTATGAGTTGATAATTGTTGATAATGCGTCAGAAGATGACAGTATTTCTGTAATGAAGCGACTCACCGGCGAAGATGGAGTTGCCAATTTGCAGGTGTATGCACTTACCAAAGAAGTAGATGCGGATACCGCTTCATGGGTTGGTCTGGAAAACGCCCTGGGCGATTTTGTCGCCGTTATTGATCCGCTCATTGATGACTTGAACTTCTTGCCGGAAATGCTCGACAAAGCGGTACGGGGCGCCGACGTGGTATTTGCCAACAATGAGCAAAAACCGCTGCAAAGTCTTGCGTACCGGGGTGCTTTTGCGTTGTTCCATGGGCTGTACAACTGGTTCAATGGCGTTCACTTGGCCAAAGAAGCCCCGCAATACCGTATGCTCAGCAAGAGAGTGATCAATTTCATTCTTCAGCACCCGCAACCGGCCGTGACCTACCGTCACCTTCCGGCGACCGGGGGGTTTGCCCGTTCTTACCTCACTTACAGCGCAAAACCGAAAGCTTCTCGACCTAAGCGGCTCGGAGAAAGCATTGATCGCGGCATGCGTTTACTGGTTTCGACGACGCGCGCGCCGATGCGTCTGGTGACCTCACTCTCGATGTTTGGAGCAATCGCCAACCTCATCTACTCCATTTATGTGGTTGCCATCGGTTTCTTGAAAACGGACGTCGCCCCGGGATGGATCAGTTTCTCGCTCCAGCAGTCTGGGATGTTTTTTCTGATATCGCTGGTACTTCTGGTTCTGGGTGAGTACATCTTGAACATGGCCAGTCTGTCGAATGAAGGGCCGCTCTATCACGTTGGCCAAGAGTTCACCAGTGCACGCATGACCCGCCGCGAAAAGTTGAACATTGAAGACGTCGCGCAAGCCCCGACCTCCGAATTCAGCGATCGAGTGTCCTGATGTCAGACCTGGATTGCGGACAGGATGCGGTCATCATTGGCGGTGGCTTTTACGGCGCGGCTATTGCCGTGTATCTGGCCAAGCAAAGAGGCTTCAAGCGCGTCGTGCTGGTAGAGCGTGAAGGGGCTCTTATGCAGCGCGCCTCTTATAATAACCAGGCACGTGTGCATAACGGTTATCACTACCCGCGCAGCTTCACTACCGCGTTTCGAAGCCGGATAAACCTTCCCAGGTTTGTCCAGGACTGGCCCGATGTGGTCCGACAGGACTTTACCAAGCTCTACGCGATCGCTCGCCGGAATTCGAAGGTCACAGCAAAGCAGTTTCAGCGATTCTGTCAAGAAATCGGCGCCGAGCTTCAACCTGCAGATCCGGCGTTACGAGCTTTGTTTGAACCGCGCCTGATCGAGGAAGTTTTTCTAGTCCAGGAGTACGCTTTCGACACGACCAAGCTTGCCGGTTGGGCTGAACAAGAGCTTAAAGAAAGCGGGGTGCAGATTCGCTATAACACGCGGGTCACCGAAATCTCAAAAGGCACGCAGGCCCCACTGGAGGTTGTGACGCAAGCGCAGAACGGGGTAAAGGAGCTGCTCTCCTGTCGTTATGTATTCAACTGCACCTATAGCGGTCTCAACCAATTCAAAGGGGACTTTTCCGGTGTCCGTTCCGGGCTGAAACAAGAAATTACCGAAATGGCGCTCATGCAAATGCCCGACTCGCTCCACGGTCTCGGTGTCACGGTAATGGACGGCCCGTTTTTTTCGATGATGCCATTCCCGGCTCGAGGCCTGCATACACTGTCTCATGTCCGTTATACACCGCACCTGAACTGGAACGACGAGCAAGGAATTGATCCCTACGAAAAGCTCGGGCAGTACGAACGGGATAGCCGCGTCGATCGCATGGTTCGGGACGTTGGGCGCTATATCCCAGCGGTGTTTGAGGCCAAACACATTGATTCGCTATTCGAAGTTAAAACCGTCCTGGTAAAAAATGAAGGTGATGACGGGCGCCCGATTCTTTTTGAAAGACATCAGGACTTGCCAGGTTGCTATTCGATACTCGGCGGAAAAATAGACAATATTTATGATGTTCTTGAAAAGCTGGACGTAGAGATTTTATCTGCCGGGCCGTTCACGAATATGCAGGAGAAATGAATGAAAAACGCACTGATAGGTTTCTCGGGGTTCGTGGGTGGGACGCTCCTCAAACAAACGGAGTTTGACTCTCTCTATCGTTCAACCAACATCGGTGAAATCGACGGCCTGGCATTTGATACGGTCGTCTGTGCTGGTGCCCCGGCGCAGAAATGGATTGCCAATCGTGATCCCGAGGCAGATCAACAGAAAATTGACGAGCTGATCGCCCACCTGGCAACTATCCAATGTAAAACATTCATATTGATCAGCACAGTTGATGTTTTTAAAAGCGCCCAGGGTGTTGATGAGGACACTGTTGTCGATGAGCAGGATTTGCACGCCTATGGCTTGAATCGCCGACGCCTGGAAAAATTTGTCGAAAGTCATTTCTCTAACTACCTGATCGTCCGCCTACCCGGCCTTGTAGGGCCAGGGCTGCGAAAGAACGTAATCTTTGACTTCCTGAACGATAACAGCCTTGAAGCGATTGATAGCCGAGGCGTGTTTCAGTTCTATCCGATGGTTAACCTCTGGTTTGACATTCAAGCTTCGCTGAACGCTGGATTGAAGCTGATTCATTTGACTGCAGAACCCATCAGCGTGGCAGACGTTGCAAAAAAGGGTTTTGGCAAACCGTTCGAAAATCACCTCTCCAATGCAGCGGCCAGGTATGACATGCAGACAAAACACGCTGCGGTTTTCGGAGTTCCTGGCCGTTATCAGTACAACGCTCGCGAGACCGTTCTGGCAGTTAGAAGCTACGCACAGTCCGACGCCCCAACAGTCAAGGCCAATTCTGGAGTGAAGGCATGAGGCTGGCCATTTCCAACATCGCCTGGGATGCGGCCGAGGACGAGGCAGTTGCCAAGCTCTTGCAGCGCTTCGGGGTTGATGCGATAGACGTTGCACCGGGAAAATACTTTCCGGAACCAGCCAATGCCTCGGACGAGAGTATCGCCCAAGTCAAAAACTGGTGGGCTGAGCAAGGGATTGAAATCACCGGCATGCAGGCGCTGTTGTTTGGCACCTCCGGACTGAACCTTTTCGGTTCGGAACAATCTCAAACGGCGATGCTGGAACATCTTGCGGCCGTTTGCCGGATCGCAGCGGGGCTGGGAGCCACGCGGTTGGTGTTCGGCTCACCCAAAAACAGAGATCGGACAGGTCTGGACGATGAGCAAGCCCTGCAAGTGGCGATACCCTTTTTCAGAAAGCTGGGTGACATTGCCCAAGCCTGCGGGGTAACCATCTGCCTTGAGCCCAACCCGACATGTTATGGCGCCAACTTCATGACCACCAGTGCGCAAACCGCCGAGGTGGTGAAGCAGGTTGGTCATCCAGCCATCAAAATGCAGCTCGACACTGGTGCGCTACAAATCAATGGTGAAGACCCGATGGCGGTGCTGCAAGACTGCGCTGCTCTGATAGGTCATGTACATGCCAGCGAACCCGATCTGGTGACACTGGGTGACGGTGGTACCAATCACCGGAATATGGCTGCGGCTATTGAGCGGTTTCTGGCTAATCCAGTGGTATCGATCGAAATGCTGGGAACCAAAGATGAAGCACACATTGTCTCTATCGAGCGGGCGCTGAGTGTGGCGACGCAGTATTACCGGTCCCCTCGCGCTGGAGCTACGCGATGAAATGGTTCATCCTGGCGATTGGCATTCTTTCCAATGCCTCCGCAAGTGTTTTGATCAAGATGGCAATGATGGCTCCGCGCAAGTTCCCATCTCTTAGTGAGCCCATGGCTGCACTCAGTAACTGGCCGTTCTGGCTGGGACTCGGGCTTTATGGCGCAGCGTTTCTTCTGTACGCAGCCGCCTTGGCGCGTCTCCCATTGAACGTTGCCCACCCAGTTTTGACTGCTGGGGCGGTTGCCGCTGTGGCGATGTCTTCTATTTTGATATTTCGTGAACCCTTCCACTGGACAACAGGGGCTGGGATCTTACTGGTAATTGCTGGCGTAGCACTGATTACGGCTCGCGTAGCTTGAAGGAACACATGATGACGTCTCCTGATATTGCACCCGCTGTACGTGAATCCTGGCAGGTGCCTTCTTTTGAAACACCACTGTGGCTAGGCCGGCAGCACCCTTGGTGCGTAGTGATTCCGGTAATTAACGAAGGCGAAAGAATCAAGAACCTGTTGGCCAGAATGGCTGCGGTCAACATTTCCAGTGTCGCCGATATCATCATCGTGGATGGTGGTAGCACCGATGGGTCATTGGAGCTTGAAGCCCTGCAACGTGTAGGGGTGCGAGGCCTGGTACTCAAAACCGCTGCGGGAAAACTGAGTGCTCAGCTTCGTTGCGCCTACGCGTTTGCACTCGATCAGGGGTATGAAGGAGTTGTTACTATTGACGGTAACGACAAGGATGATCCCGACGCTATCCTGGCGTTCATTGAAGCGCTCAAACAGGGTACCGACTTTGTACAGGCTTCTCGTTTTGTGGCGGGTGGTACAGCGGAAAACACACCAAAGTCGAGGGACTTCGCAATTCGGTTCATCCATGCGCCAATGTTGAGCCTGGCCTCGGGCTTTGGCTGGACCGACACGACCCAAGGATTCCGGGCCTATAGCCGAAAAATGTTGATTGATCCAAAAGTTTCGATATTTCGCGACGTTTTCTCGAAATACGAACTGTTGGCCTATCTTTCCTATCGTGCACCGCGTCTGGGCTATAAGTGTATCGAATTGCCTACCGTTCGACGCTACCCCAAGGGAGAAGTCCCTACAAAGATTAGCGCCTTCCGCGGAAATATTGAAGTTTTGATGACGTTGATCAAAGCCTGTATCGGGTCCTATAACCCTAATAAGCTTTAGGGCGCAGACATGGACTTGAAACGAGAAAATATGGTTTTCAAGTCCATATAGGATTATACGGATATTATTTGGATTTATATTTGTGCATTCGATAAAGTCGTTAATCAATAAGTTTCAGCTTGACAATGCTGCCAAGATGGAAAGGCTGCTCTGCTTTTCTATTTTTTTATCGCTTTTGTTATTGCTGATTATATATACAATAAAGAAATCCACTTTCTTTACAAGTATTCCGATCGATGGCGCATTTCAGCACATTAATCCGCTTCGTCGAATCGCTGCCGGGGAAATTCCGGGTAGGGACTTTCAAGTATTCCACGGTCTGGCAATTTCGTATCTACATTATCCGATTTACGCGTTGTTTGGGAAAACGCTGTTTGCATCGGAAATTTCGAGATACCTAATTAACGGTCTGTGTGCTTTCACCGCTGTTATGGTGATTTTTGGAGGTCTGAGACGCCCTGTCGTAGCACTCGGCCTTTCGGCATTCTTTATTATATCGACAAAGCTGCTCGGGATTTTCTGGCTCACCGATCCGTTCGGTGACGCCTATTCTTCCCTGGCCGTGAGAACATTGGTTCCGGCGTTATGCCTTGGGTACCTGTTCTATGTAAACAGAAAGCAAAAAATCGCCAATAACAGATCTTTCTCACAGATCGTTATTCCGCTGGTTGTTTTTTGCTCTGTCGCCATGACTATCGCAACGGAGCAGGGGATAGCCCTGTTTCTAGCAGCGTCCAGTGCCTTGATACTGGTACACCCTGCGCAACCCAAGTGGTATATCCGGGCGCGAGACGCATTGCTGTTTTGTGTTCTCACTCCCGTTGTGTATTTGGCTATTATTTATGTCATCACCTTTGGAGATCCGGGAGAAGCCATCAGGTTCTATTTGACCGATCTGCCCGCTGACCAATTTTGGTATTTTGGCGCATATCCAAATATTTTCCCTAAAGACTTCGCTTCTCTGTTTTTGGTGCCAGGCACCAGTCGACCGTTTTTAAACTATATTATTATTTTCATCGCCATTGCATTGGTGCTGTTTTCTTTTGCAACAACGACTGACAAAGTCGAGAGAAATGAGTGCCGGATCTGGATGTTCGGCTTGGCCTATGGCTGTGCTACGTTAATTTCGAACCTGGGCATGATCTCCAGCCACTATTCGGAAGCGGTAACACGCATATCCTGTGCACTTATAATTTTGTTTGCATGGACCTGGATCGAGCGCCGGCTCTCGCCTAAACATATTTCTCGCTTCAGAGTCCTGTCTCTTTGCGGCATGGCTTTAATTGTGCTGCTTTCACCCTACGGTTTCAGAGGGCTTGTTCCTACAGCTTCAAGTTTCGCCAGAGAGTACAGCGGCGCAGCGATGGAAAAGCGCTATTCGGGCGTTATTCCTGTTGGCGTCGAGTACAGGAATCTTTTCTCTATCGCATCAACGGTGATCCCTCCAAAGTCTTTGCTGGGCGCACAAATAGATGTAAAGGATTCGGCACCTAAAACTGAAGAAAATTATCTGATATTTCATAATCCACCGTCTGAGTTGGTCGACCTGATTAGCGAAGGCACAAAAATTGAAATAAATGATCACTCTGAAAAGGTTGAGCAGGTTTCACCTTCGCATTTGCTACTGACCTACTCAGGGAAAGAAGAAAACTTTCATTTCCGCTATAACGATAAAAAGTTGCCTGCGCATACCGTGTCATCGACTCCTTTTTACTCGAAAACAAGTGGTGTTTGGGTAAACGGTGTTGCTAACTTGCCACTCGGTTCGGGCGGCTGCATTATGGTGTCCGAGCCAAAGCTTCTTGCGGGTGTTACTAAATACCGAGCGGTTCAATTCCTGAATGAGCCCAACGAGCGGCATGTCACATCGGTCTATAATAATATTGTATGTCTTGATGGCGACTTGTTGGAACCCTATGCTCATGGCTTCCCTCTACGCTTCACAATAAAACCTGCTATCGATTTTTCATCGAAAGACTTCTTTTTGAAGGAAGATCCGGATAAGCGCAAATATGAAAATATAGATGCCAGCTGGCTGTTTCACGCAGAGTTCGACTCCCTGCATCCCGGCCTTCCTGACCCCGACGAGGGCGCTTACAGTGTTAAAGTAAAAGACACCCCGTTTTTCTCGACAAAACATCGGGATGGTGTAAATAAAGCCAAGGGCGTTTACTTTGAAACATGGAAGCCTTCCTCTTGCACTTATGAGCAGCGTCCGACCATTTGGTCTACCTATACTGGCTTCTTTGAGCTGGAGTCAAATGTTGTCAACCAGGGGAACGTTGACTATATAATTCATGCGCTCGGCAAAAAAAGAAGGGCTGATTATCTGAGTGATTTTGAGTCCGCCAAGCCGACATTCGTGCATACGTTGCGTCCATCATATACAGCTTATGAGCGCTGGATTCAGACCGCTACGTGGAATTTTTACGAAGAAATTCTAGCTAACTATGAAGTTGTGAGGAAAACCGATTACAGCCTGATTTGGCGCCGAAAAAGCGAGCTTCCGATCAAAAGCAACTGGGTGAACAGCCCCGATAAACTCTGCGGTTCAAATTTCGCAGAATGGGTAACGCCTCCCTCGGCATGGGATGGGGAGTTGACTCCAGCTGTCGGGTCCACCTCGATGGACCTTAAAGAGTTGGCCGTTAACAAATACGGTCAGGATCAAGTGTTCGTTATTGAAGCGACTTACAAGATTGAAAATCATCTTGAGAAGCTCCCTGTATTTGGCAAGGTTGCGCGATATTTCATCAATCCGATCGGTACTGCGACACCGTTGCCTATTTCTTTGCCTCCCTACGAAAATAAGGTTGTTTTTCCTATCGTAGTGTCGCCGGGGAAAATACCAACTCTGCAATTCGAAACCATGTCGATATTTGGCCAGGCGGGATTTTCCGTTGTAGGGATAAAGTATCGAAAAGTAGTGAAGAATGCGGATTCGTACAAGGCAGCACTACTTGACCACTAAGGCATTCCTGGTGCACATCAAGGATCGCTGTGGTCTTTCCAGTATTACCTGGATTGCTACGTATCTGCTTGGTATCGCCTTCATCTGTTTCCTTCCCCCTTGGGAAGGTTACGATGAGGTGGCTCATTACTCCTATGCCCAGCAGATTGCGGACATAGGAGAAGCGCCATCGGTTGCGCAAGGCCGGCTGTCGGCCAACGTGGAGGCCTACCAAAGGTCTGCGCCGATGCCCTACAGCACGACACCTCCATTCGATAACAATGGAGGTATCACCTACAGAACATGGTTTTCCCATGCCGATTCCTTTAAAGGGTTACCGCATGGGACTCCACCAAGTGAACGCCATTTCTCGGCGGGGATGGCCAGTAACTGGCAAGCTCAACATCCTGCGCTTTATTACAGGTTGATTGGCCCCGTGCTAGTGGCGACGGCCGATCTCTCTTGGGTTGCGCAACTGTTCATGTTGCGCGTTTTTTCCTGGTCCCTGGCATTTGCCGGACTGGTCATTGGGGTTGTGGCGACAAGCCATGCGGTGCGCATCGTCTACCCTGAAATTCGCGATGATTACTCCAGGATTGCATTAGCCTGGCCTCTGCTTTTGCCTGGTTTCCTCCCGGAATTTGCACGGTTGGGTAACGACTCACTGGTCCTGTTGATTCTTTCCCTTGTCTGGGCGCTGTTGGTCAGGCGCGTCATCTCTCCCCAGCGCTGGTACTGGTATGGCGCACTTGGGGTGCTGCTCGGTCTGGGCGGTCTCACCAAGGTGATGTTTCTACCGGTATCGATTGCGGTATTCGGCTGGCTGGTATGGATGGGCGCTCGTTCTCCAGAAAGCAAAGAGCGGTTTAAGGCATGGTCGGGAGCGTTGCTGGTCATCGCAGTTTTTTTCGCCTTCACCGGTGAAGGCTATCTGAGCAATCTCATGCAGCGAGGCTCATTGACCGGCTTGGTGGAGTTGTCCGGTGCTGCGGCACCCGGCTCTTTTTTCTGGCTGGGGGCGGTACAGCATCCTTTTGAAGTAGTTAAAGGGATACTGGGTATTGGAATGACATTCGTCTGGGGAGGCACGGCGTCCAGCGCTTATCCTCCGGTTGTGTTCGTTCTGCCGGTCGTTCTTGTGCTGGCGACACTGTTGTGCGCGTCTTTCGGATTACTCGCGCACAACAACCGCGAACTGGCTGTTCTGGCGGTCCTGATTGTCGGGGCTGTTTGCAGTGGCCTGATCTACTATCTGCTGGTCCGAATCGCCGCGACCGGCGTCGGATCAGGTGCTCCCGGCTGGTATCTGCACACGTTGATCGCTCCTTTGGGTCTCTTGCTTGCTGCCGGTTGGAAGTTTCTCAGGGACAGATTTCCTTTCCTGCAGTCCTTATGGGGACTGTGGCTTGCGTACATGGTTTGCTTCTGCTTGGCAGTGGGATGGTTGCAAGCCGCGTTGTTCACCGGGTGCTCTTTCAAAACAGCAGAAAGCCGGATCTATTCTTTCGCTGACTGGACGTGTCTGATGGACATTTCTGAAATCTACTCCCGCCTTGAAATACTTGCTTATCCAGGTGCAGGCCTGCTGCTAGTCGGCTTGGCTGTGCTCCTGGCGGGCTTGGCAAGCAGGTATTGCCGTTCGGCCACTATCAAGGCAGATGCTCGATGATACTTCGCAACAGTGCTCTGAGCTTCACGTCTTTGGCCGTTCCGCTGCTGGTCGGTGTGCTGACGGTCCCGCATATAATCCACGCGCTGGGAGTTCAACGCTTCGGCGTCCTGACGCTGGTATGGGCTGTGATTGGCTACGCTAGCCTGTTCGATCTGGGTATATCGCGAGCGCTGACCAAGCGTGTAGCTGCCCTTCAAGGCCAAACCGACCGGCTTCGCTCGCTAATTCGCTCAGGTATTGGCCTGATGGGCGCTTTCGGCTTGGTCATGGGCGTATTGGCAGTGTTTGTGACACGCCAGTTCGATTATCAACGCTTTGGCATTGCCCAGGATGAGTTCGACAACAGCATACTGTTGCTCGCGGTGAGTATCCCTCTGGTCATCGTAAGTGGCGGTTTTCGCGGGGTGCTGGAAGGCTTCCATCGATTTTCCATCGTTTCCGTTGTACGTCTTGGCTTCGGACTAGTGACGTTCATTGCACCGCTTTTCGTTCTGGCGTCTGCGCCGAGAATTGACTACATCATTGCGATCATGCTGTGCGCGCGAATCGTAGGTTCTCTGATCATGGCCTGGGCGTGCAGGTTCTACCTTTCCAAGGGCAAGGTCAGTCATCCAAGACGCATGGTTGAGCTAAGAAATATGCTGACCTTCGGCGGTTGGATAACGATTTCAAACCTGGCCAGCGCGTTAATGCTTTACATGGACAGATTTTTTCTCGCATCAAGCGCTTACGCTCCCTCGCTGGCGTTTTACACAACACCTTATGAGTTCGTCACCAAGCTGTTCATCTTGCCGTCGGCGCTAAGCGGCGTACTTTTTCCCTACATGGCACGCAGTTCGAAATTTACCGGCATCAATAATCAGTTACTGGTGATTGGCAGTGCGATCGTGCTGGCCTGTGTTACACCTGTTGTTGCCGGGATCATTCTCTTTTCACCTGAGCTTCTGGGGTGGTGGATTTCTCAGGAGTTCAGCATTGAGGCGTCGCCGGCGTTGAGGATCTTGTCGATAGGGGTGTTAGTTAATTGCTTGGCTCAAATCTATCAGACCTATCTTTTAGGGCGAGGCTGCGCGTTCTGGATGGCGCGTATGCATATTTTTGAGCTTTTTCTGTTTCTGCCTCTTCTGTATGTATCTATTCACTATTTTGGGATTGAAGGGGCTGCGTGGGCCTGGACACTTCGCATTATCGTGGACTCAATAGTAATGGCCTTTTTGCTGGATAAGCTGAATCTCCCGACTAGCAAGCATTGGTGGGCCCTTGCCTTTAGCATTGGCGCTGCTTTTTTTGTGTTTTCCTTCTCGGCTGTAGATGTTTACAGTAAGTTGGCAGTTTTATCGATTCTGGTTGTCGGCTGCGCTGTCGTTGGGGTCTGGTTTATCCGCAATTTGCTGTTGATTACTACACGAACTCAATCCGCCGGCGAGTAGATCGGTCGCGTCAGGCGTCAGCTACTTAAGCTTTTGGGGCTGCCTGATCATGTGTAAATGATTACCGCTCCCCGAACCTGCGCCTGCCGCTAACATGCCGTTGGTGACGAAACCAGCGAGCAGCAGCAACTGCAGTCGGCCGGTGCGTTAGTGAAGGCTGGTTTTTGGCTTGTACGGATTTTGCAGGTGAGGTAGCTGGCGGCTACTGAGGCCGTCAGGCTCGGGCAATTCTTGGTCTTCTCTATCTGTTTTGGATGCTTAACCGTTACAATTTCATCGATGGCATCGATGGCATCGAATGCGTCGAAGCCATTTGTGTTTGTCTGGGGGCATCCCTGCATTGCGGTTTATCCGGACACCTCGACGTTATCCGGGTGGCGCTCTTACTCGCTATAGCTGCTGCAGGATTTTTGCTCTGGGACGGCCCTCCTGCACAGATGCTTATGGGGTGTGGTGAAATGGTATATGGAGCACATTGTATTCATGCCTGTCAGGTCGCAGCATGCCATTCTGGAAGCCTTTTTCTGTCACCCTTGCGGTGAGGATGATCAAGCTGTACCGGCTGCTACCGCTCGCTGTTGCCGCGATCTGTTTTAGCCTCGATGGAACCCTTGGTATCGTCGTGGCCTATGTGTTACTCGTGGTGGTGGCGTGGGCGCATCATGCGGGAGAGCGAGAAATCAATGGTGGTATTAACTAAAAAGCGAATCTTTTCTCAACGTGTAGAAATGATAAAAGGCAAAGGTACGAACAGTCGATCTTGTGCCGTTACGCGAGGGAGAAAGCCTGATGGGCGATAGCGTCATGGATACAGTTCGAGTGTTTCTGGTTGCACTACCGAGACGGCAAAAAAGGCTGATACAGGTCGCCACCGATGTGGTGCTGATCTGGGTCGCGTTGTGGCTGGCGTTCATCGTACGCTTAGGCATCGAGGACATCTACGATCCAGTCCAAGAGCATTTTTGGCTGTTTCTCAGTGCCCCCGTTGTCGCAATCCCTTTGTTTATTCGCTTCGGCATGTACCGTGCGGTCATGCGTTATTTTGGCAACGACGCACTCATCGCCATTATCAAAGCTGTCAGCTTGTCTTCGTTAATTCTTGCAGTTGTGGTTTTCTGGTACAGCAATCATCAGGCGGTTGTTCCACGCTCGATCATCTTTAACTATTGGTGGTTAAGTTTGGTGATTATTGTCGGATTGCGGTTGGCCATGCGTCAGTACTTTATGGGCGACTGGTTTTCCGGCGCCCAGCATATACCCTTCACCAACCGCGATGATGGCTTGACCAAGGTCGCCGTGTATGGCGCGGGCACTGCGGGTAACCAACTGGTTGCCGCCTTGCGTATGGGGCGGATGATGCGGCCCGTTGCATTCATCGACGATGACAGCAGTATCGCCGATCGGGTCATCTCCGGATTGCAGGTGTTCAATCCGGAGAACATCCAGCAGATGATCGATGTGACCGGGGCGCAGGAGATCCTGCTGGCAATTCCTTCAACATCACGTGCTCGGCGCAGGGATATTTTGAGCCGCCTTGAGGGCTTTCCGCTGCATGTGCGTAGTGTGCCTGCTTTCATGGACCTGGCCAGCGGGCGGGTCAAGGTCGATGATATACAAGAGGTTGATATTGCCGACTTGCTCGGGCGTGACGCGGTCCCGGCTCAAGAGGAGCTCCTTGAGCGTTGCATTAAAAGGCAATCGGTCCTGGTAACGGGGGCTGGTGGCTCCATCGGTTCGGAGTTGTGTCGCCAGATCGTTGCGTTGGCGCCCACTACGTTGCTGTTATTCGACCACAGCGAATTCAATCTTTACAGCATTCTCAGTGAGCTTGAACAGCGCATTGCGCGCGAGTCTTTGCCTGTTCGACTGGTGCCTATCCTGGGGTCGGTGCGCAATCAACAGCAACTGCTGGATGTGATGAAAAGCTGGCATGTCGATACTGTTTATCACGCTGCTGCTTACAAGCATGTACCGATGGTAGAGCACAATATTGCCGAAGGCATGCTCAATAATGTGATGGGGACGCTGAATACCGCTCAAGCTGCACTGCAGGCCGGCGTTGCCAGCTTCGTATTGATTTCTACCGACAAAGCGGTACGTCCGACCAACATCATGGGGAGTACTAAGCGGCTTGCCGAGATGACCTTGCAAGCGCTCAGCCGTGAACCCGCCCCCGTGATGTTTGGTGATAACAGTAATGTTTCGCGGGTCAACAAGACCAGATTCACCATGGTGCGTTTTGGTAATGTGCTGGGATCTTCAGGTTCAGTGATCCCGCTTTTCCATAAGCAGATAAAGTCGGGCGGGCCGCTGACCGTCACCCATCCCAAAATCACCCGGTATTTCATGACGATTGCCGAAGCCGCTCAATTGGTGATTCAGGCGGGCGCCATGGGGCAGGGCGGTGATGTATTCGTCCTGGACATGGGGGAGCCGGTGAAAATCGTCGAGCTGGCAGAGAAAATGATCCATCTGTCAGGGTTGAGCGTACGTTCAGAGAGGAATCCGCAAGGCGATATTGCCATTGAGTTCACCGGCTTGCGTCCAGGTGAAAAGCTCTATGAAGAGCTGTTGATCGGCGATAACGTCGATGCTACCCAACATCCGATGATAATGAGCGCGCATGAGGATCACCTTCTATGGGAAATGCTGAAGGAACGTCTCGCAGAGCTGCTGGCGGCTATTTCTGAAGATGATTACGGTCGTGTTCGCCAATTGTTGCGTGAAACCGTTAGTGGCTACAGCCCGGATGGGGAAATAGTCGATTGGATCTACCAGCAGCGCCGCCTGGAGCCCTGAATGGCATAGTCGGGCCACACCTGAATCCGGGGTTTTTATCACATTTGCTAACGTTGTTTTGCCGCTACCTTTGCCCCATCCAGTCGGGTCGAAAGGCCTTTAATCCAAGGGATTGCGTCGAACATGCAGCTTTCGTCTGATTTGGTAAAAATTCCCCCGTGGGCCACAGTTTGACTCTCGAGCAGGGCGTTCTAGGTTTCAGAGGCAGCCAGGAAATGCTGCCTCTGAAACCACCCCAGGAGTCTCACATATGCGCAATACTGTTCTTTCCTACCTTCTTCTTCCTCTGTTCACCAGTGTGTCCTTGTCCTTGAGTGCCGCACCCCAGCCAATCGAAAATCCAGAGCTAACCGCTGTTGTAGAGCAGCAAGTCGTTAAATTGGACTTGAACACGGCCGATGTGACGACTCTCCAAACCAGGCTGTCCGGCATCGGCAAAACCAAGGCAGAAGCGATCGTTGCTTATCGCGAAGAACATGGTGCCTTCGCTACGGTAGATGAGCTGCTGGAAATCAAGGGCATCGGCAAGGCCTTGCTTGATCGCAACCGCGACAAGCTCACTGTCAACTAGCGCTCCCAGAAAGGCCGGTCATTGACCGGCCTTCTTGTTTCGGTATGCCTTTGGTCGGCCTGATTTGTATAAATATTACGATGGTAATATTTTGCTTTAAACAGATTCATCCTTCCCCAGGCAGTCCCAGGAGATCACCGTTATGTCAGCTTCCTCGGTAACCCCTACCGCGCTCGTCACTGGCGCATCTTCCGGAATCGGTGCGGTTTATGCAGAGCGTCTGGCTGCCCGTGGTCACGACCTGCTGTTGGTCGCGCGGGACCAACAGCGGCTTGACGCCTTGGCTGCAGATCTACAGGCCCGGCATGGCATCAATGTCGAGGTATTGTCGGCCGATCTTGCACAAGCGACAGATCTGGCTCGTGTCGAACAGCGTTTACGCGATGACCAGAGCATTGGTGTATTGGTCAATAACGCCGGTATCGCCATGAATGGCACCTTGGCCGACGCTACTGCTGCGCAGACCGATTCGTTGGTGGCGCTCAACATTGTGGCGGTAACACGTCTGGCATCGGCCGCAGCCGCCCAGTTTGGCAAAGCCGGCCGCGGCACCATCATCAACATCGCCTCGGTTGTTGCCCTGGCGCCGGAGATGTTCAACGCGGTGTACAGCGCGAGCAAGGCTTATGTATTGAGCCTGACCCAGACGCTGCATGGTGAGTTGAAAGAGAAGAATGTACAGGTTCAGGCGGTGTTGCCGGGTGTGACCCGCACCGAGATCTGGGAGCGCTCGGGGCTGGATGTCACACAAATCGATCCGCAGATGGTTATGGAAGCAGGAGAGATGGTCGACGCGGCGCTGGCGGGGCTGGACAGCGGGGAGGTGGTGAGTATTCCGTCGCTGCCTGATGCCGCAGACTGGCAGGCCTTTATCAAGGCGCGCGATGCACTGAGGCCAAATCTTTCGCGCAGTTCTGCCGCAGCACGTTACAAGTGATGCTGTAAGCCAGCCAGATAGCAGGTGGGCTCAGCGATCCTGCGCATCCTTGGCATCCATTTCAGCATTGCGCTCATGCACGCGCTTGAGCTGCTCTTCCGTCAGGGGCAGCTTTTTCGCGGTATCACGCAGCAGCATCAGGCCACCGACGATGGAGCCTATCGCGAGCACCAGAATCAACCAGGCATACCAGGGCATGTAATTCTCCTTCAGAGCGGCGAATGATGTCGCTCCTGTTAAGTTGGAGCCAATGCTTCATTCATTGGTTCAATTATAGGGGCGCCGCCGCTGGTGGGCCAATTCGCGATCATTGGCCCCCATAAACCGCGACTTCGTTTACAATGCGCGCCGTTCAAGACTTGCCAAGAGACCCGCCCATGTCCGCCTGCCAGACGCCCATCATCGTCGCCCTGGATTTCCCTACCCGTGACGCCGCCCTGAAACTGGCGGATCAGCTCGATCCGTCCCTGTGCCGGGTCAAGGTCGGCAAGGAGCTGTTCACCAGCAGCGCATCGGGCATTGTCGAAACCCTGGTCGAGAAGGGCTTTGAGGTGTTCCTCGATCTGAAATTCCACGACATTCCCAACACCACTGCCATGGCGGTTAAAGCCGCTGCGGAGATGGGTGTGTGGATGGTCAACGTCCACTGCTCCGGTGGCCTGCGCATGATGTCGGCCTGCCGCGAGGTGCTGGCCCAGCGCAGCGGTCCACAACCGTTGCTGATCGGTGTGACTGTATTGACCAGCATGGAACGAGAAGACCTGGCCGGTATTGGCCTGGATATCGAGCCACAGGAGCAGGTACTGCGGCTGGCGGCCCTGGCCGAGAAGGCCGGTATGGACGGCCTGGTGTGCTCTGCACTGGAAGCGCCGGCGCTGAAGGCTGCGCATCCGTCGCTGCAACTGGTTACCCCGGGTATTCGTCCGGCGGGCAGTGCCCAGGATGACCAGCGTCGTATCCTGACCCCGCGTCAGGCGCTGGACGCCGGTTCCGATTACCTGGTGATCGGTCGTCCGATCAGCCAGGCTGCCGATCCGGCGCAGGCGCTGGCCGCGGTGGTCGCTGAAATCAGGGCTTAAGTACCAGTTTGCCGAAGTTTTCCCCGCTGAACAGCTTCAACAGCGTCTCGGGGAAGGTTTCCAGCCCTTCGACCACGTCTTCCTTGCTTTTCAGTTTGCCGGTTGCCAGCCAGCCGGCAATTTCCTGTGCAGCCTTGCCGTAATTGGCGGCATGGTCCATCACCACGAAGCCTTCCATTCGCGCCCGGTTGACCAGCAGTGACAGGTAATTGGCCGGACCTTTGACCGCTTGCTTGTTGTTGTACTGGCTGATGGCGCCGCAGATCACCACCCGTGCCTTGAAATTCAAACGGCTGAGCACGGCATCAAGAATGTCGCCGCCGACATTGTCGAAGTAGACGTCGACACCTTTCGGGCATTCACGCTTGAGGCCTTCGAGGACATCCTCGGCCTTGTAGTCAATGACGCCGTCGAAGCCCAGTTCGTCTTTCAGGTACTGACATTTCTCTTTGCCCCCGGCGATCCCCACCACCCGGCAACCTTTGAGCTTGGCAATCTGTCCGGCAATGCTGCCCACGGCACCGGCGGCTCCGGAGAGCACCACGGTTTCACCTTCCTTGGGAGCGCCGACGTCGAGCAGGGCGAAGTAGGCGGTCATGCCGGTCATGCCCAGGGCGGACAGGTAGCGCGGCAGCGGTGCCAGTTTCGGATCGATCTTGTAGAAGCCCTGCGGCTCGCCGACGAAGTAGTCCTGCACACCGAGGGCACCATTGACGTGGTCGCCGACGGCGAAACCGGGGTGTTTCGAGGCGATCACTTCGCCGACGCCCAAGGCGCGCATGACCTGGCCAAGAGCCACTGGCGGAATGTAAGACTTGCCCTCGTTCATCCAGCCGCGCATGGCCGGGTCCAGGGACAGGTAGAGGTTTTTCACCTGTACCTGGCCTTCGCCGGGTTCACTGAGTGGTAGCTGTTCAAACTTGAAGTCGTCACGGCTGACTGCCCCGATCGGGCGTTTGGCGAGTAGGAAGCGGCGGTTGGTCTGGGCGGTCATGACAGGGTCTCTCGCATGAAGGGCAAAGTTTGGTGATAGACCCTCACAGGCAATCCAGCAAGGTTTACCCGCTTGGCGAATGCACCACGATCCACATGCGTGATTGGGCTTTATCCAGATAATCACCCGAACCGATATCGCTTCAACCGGCACCCTGATGATGCTGCCAATCCGTGCTGCTGGCCGCCTAGACTCCAGGCACTGACCTCACTTTGTTGCAGGAGCTAGCGATGAGCATGACTTTTTCCGGCCAGGTTGCCCTGGTCACTGGCGGCGCGGCAGGTATCGGCCGGGCGACGGCCTTGGCATTTGCCACCGAAGGATTGAAGGTGGTGGTTGCCGATCTGGACGCTGCAGGCGGCCAGGGTACGGTCGATCTGATCCGTGCCGCAGGGGGAGAGGCGCTGTTCGTAACCTGTAACGTTACCCGCGAGGCCGATGTGCAGCAGTTGCTCGCTTGCACTATCGAGGCTTATGGACGTCTCGACTATGCCTTCAACAATGCCGGCATCGAAATCGAGCAAGGCCGCTTGGCGGAAGGCAGCGAAGCCGAGTTCGACGCGATCATGGGTGTCAACGTCAAGGGGGTGTGGTTGTGCATGAAGTACCAGCTACCGCTGTTGCTGGCCCAGGGCGGCGGTGCGATTGTCAACACCGCGTCGGTGGCCGGGCTCGGCGCGGCGCCGAAGATGAGTATCTACAGCGCCTCCAAGCATGCAGTGATCGGTCTGACCAAGTCGGCGGCGATCGAATACGCCAAGAAGAAAATCCGCGTCAACGCCGTATGCCCGGCGGTGATTGATACCGATATGTTCCGCCGTGCCTATGAGGCCGATCCACGCAAGGCCGAGTTTGCTGCAGCGATGCATCCTGTAGGGCGTATTGGCAAGGTCGAAGAGATCGCCAGCGCGGTATTGTACCTGTGCAGTGATGGCGCCGCGTTCACCACCGGCCATGCCCTGGCGGTGGATGGTGGGGCGACTGCGATCTGACGTGCTAGCCTGCTTTCAACTGCCCCGTGAGAAACACCGTGCGTCGGTCTTTGCGGCCGACGTGTTGATGTTTGCTGAGCTGATAGCAAGGTGTGAAGCGTTCTCGGTCGATACCGGGATACTCAGCCAGCGCCGCATCGACCAGTTCGTCGTAGCGGGCCTCGGTGATAAAGCGGTAGATCTCGCGAAAGTAAAAGAAGCCGAACTGAAAGCCGAGGGTCTCGCTGAGGAACTCGGTTGGCCGACAGAAGCAGTTTTCCAGGTCGATGGCCTGGGCCGGCGCTGGAAGTTCGTCGGGCAACATCACGTTGGCAGCCCACAGGTCCATATGGCTGACACCCTGCTGGTGCAGTGAGTGCAGCAGTTCGAAGGCGCTGACAATCAACGTTTCAACCTGCTTCGGGTTGGCGCTGACCCACTTCCAGCCATCGGTATAGCCCGCTAGCAAGCCTGTGATAATGATGAAGTCATCCATCAGGCCAAGGCGGTCCCTGGAGTAACCAAAGCCGATCAACGGCGCAACCCGGGCGCCACGTTTGTGCGCTTCGGCGGTATTGACCAGCTCTTCGATCACCCAGTCATTCAGGCCTTGGCGTTTGCTGCCACCAAAGGCCACCCGCAGCTTTTTTTTCAGCGAGTCCAGGGGCTGGCGTTTGGTGAACAGCGCGCTTCGGGTACAGTCCAACGGCGCGCTGATGCGCTTGGTCGAGCCCTGTTGTTCTACCAGGCGCTGCAACGCATGAGCGGTGAAGGTGGCAGGAGGTGCTTTGAAGTGTAATGTGGAACGACGGTGGTTGAGCGTGTAGGAAAACTCATTCACCAAATCCTTGCATCCGCGCGTCACTGCTACACATCCCTATGTCGAAATGCCATCATCGGCTAAGTGTAACATTTCCTACAAATTTTACATTTTTTTCACGTTTTGTTCACCGTTGTAAGTGCCTGGTTTTTCACTGGGCGGATGGGTGACTTTGCAGGCGTGGGTAGTGCCAAAACAGGCGCACAGCAACCACCAGGCAACCAATCAGCAAGCTGGCGCCAAATACCAGCAGGGCAACCCTGGAACCCAGACGGTCAGCCAATAGTCCGGTAAAAATCACCGGCAAGCTGAAGCCCAGGTAAGCAAGCAGAAAGAAGCCCGCGCTGGCGCGGGTTTTCTCGGCCCCTGCCAACATGTTCACCGCCGACAATCCACCCAGATAGACAAAGCCATAGCAGGCACTGCTGGCGGCCAGCGTGCCGAGCAGCACGGCGACCAGTTGACCGCGATCAGCACCCCAGGCCAGCAACGCATAGCTGCAGGGCAATACCATCAAGCCGAGCAAGGTCGCTTTGCCAGGTGCCATCCGCCGGGCCAGCGGCTGGAACAACAGGCCGCAGCTGATCACACAGAAGGTCGAGAAGCCCGACCAATCGGCCAGGCCGTGTTGCTTGAGGATCGACGGCAGCAAGGCGATCACCAGGCCGACGCAGGCCCACGCCAGCAGGATCGCCAGTCCATAAGGCAGGCTGCCTGCGGGGTAGCAGGGCAGGCGTAGCCACGCGCCCCGGGCATCGCGACGTTGATCGGGAAGACGCCACACCGCCAACAGGGCCAGGCCGGCCAGCAGTAGATGCAAGTAGAAGCTTTCAGGTGCCAGGCTCGGCCCACGCAACAGGAACAGGCTGGTCAACGCAGCGCCAAGGCCAAAGCCCAGTGAGGTACTGGCAGTGACCCATGTGGCCGCACGCTGATGGTCGCCGTTGTGCATCAGTTCACTCATGTAGGCGGTGCCTGTCGCCGAGGCCAGCGCTGTGCCGATGCCCAGTAGCAAGCGTGCCAGCCCCAGTGTTTCCAGGGTTGGCGCCAGCAGCATCAGCAGGGTGGCCAGCATCGACAAGCCCAGGGCAACGATGATCAGGGGCCGCCGCCCGACCCGGTCCGCCAGGCCACCGAGCAGCAACAGGACCGGCACCACGCCGACGACATAAGCTGAAAAAGCCAGCGCCGTGGCTGCGGCACCGGTTCCGGACAGCTCTGCATAGGTCGTATACAGGGGAGCCTGCAGGTTGACCGCAAAAGTGATCAGGCACAGGGCGAAGGCCAGCAGGGCAGGGGAACGCTGGGTGGGCATAGTGAGCTCCTTGTTGATACCGTGACTATCCGGTGACCACCAAGGACTCTCAAGGCACACTGGCCGGGGATTTGTGATTAACTGTTCGGACAAAACTACCGAACACTTTGCCCATGAACCTGACACTTGACCGTCAATCCTCCACGCCACTGGTCCAGCAGGTCACGGATCAGTTGCAGGGCTGGATCGAACAGCAACGCCTGCGTCCTGGCAGCCGCTTGCCATCAATCCGCCAGTTGGCGCGCGAGCAGGGCATCAGCCAGTCCTGTGTGATCGAAGCTTATGACCGGCTGGTGGCAATGGGATTGCTGGAGGCTCGGCATGGTGCCGGCTTTTTTGTCGCTGAACAGCGGCTAAGTGCTGCACTGGTTGATCAGCCATTTCGCGATGAAACCTTTGCCAATCGCTGGCAACAGTTCAGTGATGCCCCGGTCGATCTGCTCAATCTGTGTTGTGGCTGGGTGCCTTCCAGCTGGCGCGCCACCGAAGCGATCGCCCAGGCTGTGCGTCACGTCAGCCGTGGGCCGGTGGAAGATTTGCTCGACTACTGTCCACCGTTGGGGCTGGCCAGTTTGCGTGCTCAACTGCACAAGGTCCTGGGGCAGATCGGTATCCAGGTCAGTCCCCAGCAGATCCTTACGACCCAGGGCGCCAGTCATGCTCTCGACTTGCTGGTGCGAACCCTGCTCAAGCCTGGCGACAAGGTCGTGGTGGAAAGTCCGGGGTACTACAACCTGTACAACCTGCTGCGCCAGCATCAGATCGAAATGCTGCTGGTGCCGCGTACCGCCGCAGGCCCGGACCTGCAAGTACTGGAAGACCTGCTCAAGCGCCATCGGCCGCGTTGCCTGTACATCAACAGTCTGTATCACAACCCCACTGGCAGCAGCCTGACCCCAAAGGTGGCTTACCGCTTGCTGGAGCTCGCTCGTGAGCATGATGTACAGATCATCGAAGACGATATCTATGCCGACTTCCAGGACGGTGCGGTAACGCGACTGGCCACCCTGGACGCCGAGCAGCGGGTAATTTACCTCGCCAGCTTTTCCAAGACCCTGAGCAGTTCGTTACGCGTCGGTTACCTGGTGGCGGAACCCGCACTGGTCGCCCGCCTGGCTGAACTGAAGATGGTTGCCGGGTTGGGTACTTGCCGGTTCAGCGAGCAGGTGGTGGCACAGATGCTCGCCAGTGGTTCGTACCGCAAAAGCGTGGCGCGCCTGCGTCCGCGCCTGGCGCAGCACATGGCCAAGGCGCTGGGGCAACTGGAAGCCAGCGGCTGGCAGGTATTCACCGAGCCTTATGGCGGGATGTTTGTCTGGGCACGTTGCCCTGGTTGGGATTTCGCCGCACTCAATCGAGAAGCACTGGCTTGTTCGGTGCTGCTGGCGCCGGGCAGTGCATTTGATCCGCAGGGGGCTGCCAGTGACTGGTTGCGGATCAATGTCGCCTATGTTCAGGACCAGCGCGCCCAGGCGTTCCTGCAGCGCACCGAGCGACCCCAAAGGCAGAGTTAGCCGTTCTTGCGCCAGTTGAGAATCATCAGCGTCAACACCCCGGCAACGATCCCCCAGAACGCCGAGCCGATCGAGAACAGGGTAAAGCCCGACGCGGTGACCATGAAGGTAATCAACGCCGCTTCGCGCTCTTTGGCTTCATTCATGGCAACCGTCAGGCCGTTCATGATCGAGCCGAACAGTGCCAGGGCAGCAATCGACAGCACCAGCTCTTTCGGCAAGGCCGCGAAGAGGGCGGCCAGGGTGGCGCCGAATACGCCGGCGATGCCATAGAAAATTCCGCACCAGACCGCTGCTGTATAGCGTTTGTTCGGGTCTTCATGGGCGTGTGGGCCGGTACAGATCGCCGCGCTGATCGCCGCCAGGTTGATACCATGGGAGCCGAAGGGCGCCAATACCAGCGAGGCCAGGCCGGTCACCGAGATCAGGGGGGAGGCCGGCACCTGATAGCCGTCGGCCCGCAACACGGCAACGCCCGGCATGTTCTGGGAGGTCATGGCGACCACGAACAGTGGAATGCCGATGCTGATGGTGGCGGCCAGGGAAAAGCTTGGCGTGGTCCACACCGGGGTTGCCACCTCCAGGCTGAAACCACTGAAATCCAGCAGGCCCATGGCACCGGACAAGGCGGTGCCCACCAGCAACGCGGCGAGCACGGCATAACGCGGCGACAGGCGCTTGATGATCAGGTAACTGAAGAACATCCCCAGCACCAGCGCGGTGCGGTGTTGGGCGGCAATGAAGATTTCGCTGCCGATCTTGAACAGGATACCGGCCAGCAACGCCGACGCCAGTGAGGCTGGAATGCGCTTGACCAGGCGTTCGAAACTGCCGGTCAGGCCGCAGATCACCACCAGCACGGCGCAGGTGATGTAGGCGCCGATGGCTTCACCATAGCTGACACCGCCAAGGCTGGTGATCAACAGCGCCGCCCCCGGAGTCGACCAGGCCACCGTCACTGGCGTGCGATAGCGTAATGACAGGCCGATGCTGCACACTGCCATGCCGATCGACAGGGCCCAGATCCACGATGAGATTTGCGCACTGGTCAAACCGGCTGCCTGGCCAGCCTGGAACATCAATACCAGGGAGCTGGTGTAGCCGGTCAGCATGGCAATAAAACCTGCGACCACGGCCGAGGGTGAGGAGTCAGCCAAAGGGCGCAGTTGCGCGGAAGTGGCATCGGGCATGGGGCATTCCTTGTTCTAGGTGTAAGCAGATTTTGCAGACTAACGCGCAGGCTTGCCTTTCTTGCCATACAGCAGGCATTGCATTTAGCCGTACAGTCGCCAACTATGGGGGCGAGTACGATTCAGCCATTGAGTGGGGGGAGAGATGTACAAGGTTTACGGTGATTACCAGTCGGGTAACTGCTACAAGGTCAAGCTGATGCTGCACTTGCTTGGTCTGCCTTATGAATGGCATTCGGTGGATATCCTCAAGGGCGAGACGGAAACCCCGGCGTTTCTGGCCATGAACCCCAATGGCAAGGTGCCAGTGCTGGAGCTTGAGGACGGCACCTACCTGTGGGAATCCAACGCGATCCTGAACTTTCTCGCCGATGGCACCGAATTCCTGCCCAGCGAGCCGCGCTTGCGCACCCAGGTACTGCAGTGGCAGTTCTTCGAGCAATACAGCCACGAGCCGTACATAGCCGTGGCGCGCTTCATCCAGTTTTACCTGGGCCTGCCGCAAGAGCGCCTGGAGGAATACAAGACCCTGCACAAAGGCGGCTACAAGGCTTTGCGGGTGATGGAGAAGCAGCTGCAGCTAACGCCTTATCTGGTCGGCGACCGCTACTCGATTGCCGATGTCGCGCTGTACGCCTACACCCATGTCGCCCAGCAGGGCGGTTTTGACCTGGATGCCTATCCGGGCATTCAGGCATGGCTGGATCGGGTCGCCAGCCATCCTCGTCATGTGACTATGGTCGGGTAAACACTGTGGGAGCGGGCTTGCCCCGCGATTGCGGTCTGTCAGCTACATCGTAATCGCGGGGCAAGCCCGCTCCTACCTTACACTGCCGAAAAACGCTTGTTGAGGTAATCGATGATCACCTTGGATTCGTACATCCAGGTGGTCTTGCCGTCTTCTTCAATGCGCAGGCACGGTACTTTGATCTTGCCACCTTCATTGAGCAGTGCCTGGCGATCCTGTTCGTTGTTCTTCGCATCGCGCAGCGTCACCGGCACGTTCAGGCGGTGCAGGGTACGGCGGGTTTTCACGCAGAACGGGCAGGCGTGGAACTGGTACAGGCTCAAGCCCTTGGCCTGTTGCTCGACTAGCGCCTGGGTGGCCGGTTCGCGTTTGAGTTTGGCCGGGCGGCTGATCCAGTCACCGAAGACAATCAACTGACCTAAGCCGACACGCAGTGCTTTGACGATCATGGCAACTCCTAAGAATAAAAAAAGCCGACCACGGAAGGTCGGCTTGCAGTCAGGCCCGATTACTTGATCAGGCTGAGAAACTCGCTGCGGGTCGCGGCATTTTCACGGAATTCGCCGAGCATCACCGAGGTGATCATGGTCGAGTTCTGTTTTTCCACACCGCGCATCATCATGCACATGTGCTTGGCTTCGATGACCACCGCCACGCCCAGGGCGCCGGTGACCTTCTGGATCGCCTCGGCCACCTGGCGGCTGAGGTTTTCCTGGATCTGCAGGCGACGTGCGTACATGTCGACGATCCGCGCAACCTTGGACAGGCCCAGGACCTTGCCATCGGGGATGTAGGCGACGTGAGCCTTGCCGATGAATGGCAGCATGTGGTGTTCGCACAGCGAGTACAGCTCGATGTCCTTGACCAGGACCATTTCGCTGTTATCGGAGCTGAACAGTGCGCCGTTGGTCACTTCTTCCAGGGTTTGTTCATAACCGCGGCAAAGGTACTGCATGGCCTTCGCAGCCCGCTTGGGCGTGTCGAGCAGGCCCTCGCGGGAGACGTCCTCGCCGAGCTGGCCGAGGATAGCGGTGTAGTTCTGTTCCAGGGACATGGATCTACCTGTGGGATTTATCGCAAACGCGAAGGGTACGGCGGCTGTGGCGGCGCTGCAAGTACGGCGTTACTCGTCACGGCCTTCGAGCATGGTTCGTTTGAGCATCACGTACACCGCGCCGGTACCGCCATGACGGGCCTGGCACGAGGTAAACCCCAGTACCTGCGGGTGTTGGCGCAGCCAGGTGTTGACGTGACTCTTGATCATTGGCTTCTTGCCATCCAGGCGTACGGCCTTGCCATGGGTGACGCGCACGCAGCGTACTTCGAAGCGGGTGGCCTCGGCGAGGAACGCCCAGAGGGTTTCGCGGGCTTTTTCCACGTTCATGCCGTGCAGGTCGAGGCTGCCTTCGAAACCGATCTGGCCGAGCTTGAGCTTGCGCATCTGGCTTTCCTGGACGCCGTCACGGCTCCAGTGCAGGTCGTCTTCGGGGCCTACGTCGATGACAAACTGGTCCGACAAGCCATCGACCACATTCTGGTCGCTGCGTACCGTCGCGGCCTGACGCAGGCCGGCCAGTTGCTTGCGGTCGGCCTTGGGTTTGCCGACTTCGGCGCGATCATGCTTGATCGGCTTGACGCCGCGCATCTCGCTTTTGAACAGGGAAAAATCGTCGTCTTGCATGTAAGCCTCCGCCTGGGCGGCGTAGTTTACGCGACTCCCCCGCAGGTTGCAGTCAATCGTGCTTTTTCATCAGGTGCGGCGACAGGTTCAGCTCACGGCTGCGGCGCAGACGCAGACGGCTGCGGCGCCAGAACCAGATGCCCAGGTACAGCAACAACAGGCCGCCTGCGAGTACGACTGCGGCACCCGCGCGGTTGGCGTTGAGCTCGGCCAGGGCTTCAAGGTTGCCGAGCAGGCTGGCGGCGCCGGCCATGGCCAGCAGCACGCCAAGGGTCGCCAGCAGCGCCGAAAAGGCGGCTGCCAGGCGTGCGCCCCAATTGCGTGGCTCACGCTGGCGCAAGCGCTTGGCATCGAAACCGTCGGACAACTTCATGCCGATTTCCTCTGTGGATATCCGGATGTTGACCGAAATAGCGCAAGGTGGTTCCGCCAGCCCGTCGGATGACCGATCAGATCAGGCTGCTGGTCGGGGCCACACAAGCGAAGTTGTCGGCCATGATCGCCATTTCGCTTTGCTGGATCTGTGCAGCGGCAATGATCCCTCCCTTGAACGGCAGGTCGCGGGTAGCGCAGGCATCCTCGATCAGGGTGCAACGATAACCATAGTCCTTGGCCCGGCGCACGGTGGTGCTGACGCTGGAATGGCTCATGAAACCGCAGACGATCAGGTCCAGGTGCCCGTACTTCTGCAGGGTTTCATGCAGGGTGGTGTTCTTGAAGGCATTGGGCATGCGCTTTTCGATGATCACTTCATCGCCTTGCGGTTCAAGGCCTGGAATGAACTCGCCGCGTGGCCCCTGAGGGTCGAACAGGCCACCGACGGTGCCAAGGTGGCGCACGTGGATGATCGGGCGGCCGGCCTTGCGCGCCGCTTCGAGCATTTTAGCGATGTTCGCCACAGCCTCGTCCATGCCCGACAGCGCCAGAGGACCGCTCAGGTACTCTTTTTGCGCGTCGATAATGACCAGGCTGGCATTGCTGAGCTTGGCGGGTGGATAGCCACGGCCGCTAAGGTGGAACATCGTCGTTGGAACAGACATCAAGGGCTCCTTTGGATAGGGCTTTTCAACCTATTGTCCCCTGCCTGAGCACTTATGTGAATCGCTTCGCGTACAAGCAGCGTGGTTAGTGGCCTGCAGCCATGTCGGCGAAACACTTACAGGCGGTTTTGACGAACCTTTTCTGTGATCGGGCTGTTAGAATTGCAGGTCGTCTTTCAAGGAGTCTGTTGTGATCACTTCTCGCCTGCGCACCCTGCGCGATCATATCCGTTGGGCTGTCAGCCGTTTCCATGAGCATGGCCTGTTTTTTGGACATGGTGCCGACAACGCCTGGGACGAAGCACGGCTGCTGGTGCTCGGCTCGGTGCATTTGCCCTGGGAGGTTGCCGACAGCTATCTGGACTGCCAGCTGGAAGACGACGAACTGGTGCACCTGCAGCGCCTGCTCAAGCGCCGCATCGAAGACCGCGTGCCGACTGCCTACCTGTTGGGCGAGGCGTGGTTCTGCGGCCTGGCCTTTATCGTCGACGAGCGCGTGCTGATTCCGCGTTCGCCCATCGGCGAGCTGATCGAAAAACGCTTCGAGCCGTGGCTGGCCAGCGAACCTGCGCGCATTCTCGACCTGTGTACCGGTTCAGGTTGCATCGGTATCGTCAGTGCCGAGGTATTCCCTGAAGCTGAAGTGGTGCTGGCCGACCTGTCGTTCGAAGCGCTGGAAGTGGCCAACCAGAACATCGAACGTCATGGTCTGGAAGAGCGCGTCTATACCGTTCAGGGCGATGGCTTCGACGGTTTGCCCGGGCAGCGCTTCGACCTGATCCTGTCCAATCCGCCGTATGTCGATGCCGAGGATTTCGCCGACATGCCGGATGAGTACCACCATGAGCCGGAACTGGGCCTGGCCTGTGGCAACGACGGCCTGGACCTGGTGCGGCGCATGCTGGCCGAAGCGGCGGATCACCTGACCGAGAAGGGCTTGTTGATCGTCGAAGTCGGCAACAGCCAGGTGCACGTCGAAGCGCTGTACCCGGAAGTGGACTTTGCCTGGCTGGAATTCGAGCGCGGCGGGCACGGTGTATTCATGTTGACGGCAGAGCAGTGCCGGCAACATCAGGGCCTGTTTGCTTCAAGGGTGTAAGGGCTGAATCAATCGCGGGGCAAGCCCGCTCCCACAGGGATGAATTAAACCCTGTGGGAGCGGGCTTGCCCCGCGATGCTTTTAGTGGGTCGCAATCCAGATCAGCAGTCCGGCCTGGAATACCGCAAAGGCCACCAGGCAAGTGATGGTGAAGCGCAGGCCACTGTCTTCGCGACGGTACTTGCTGACCCGCTCGTCACGCTCGCGCAGTTGCGCTTCCTTTTCCTGCAGATTCTGTTCGGCCTGCTGGAGCATCTGCGCAGCATCGAGGATTTCCACGCGCTGCACCTTGTCAGCATTCCAGCCGCCCTTGAGCTCGCCGACCTGTGCATCGACATAGCGACCCTTGAGGTGCTGGGCATCGGCGTATTCGACTTCCAGGCCATGGCTGTGCAACAGATGGTCTCGGCGCAGGCGGGTGTCCTCGTTGAGGGCATCCTTGTTGGCCAGAGCGGCGCCTTCGAGCCGGTAGTGTGACCATTTGCGCTGCGCCCAGCTTACGGCCTGGGCCAGCAAGAAGCGCCCCAGCCCACGGTTCAAAGGCTCGATCTGCAGGCCGCTATCAGGGCCGATACGCACGTGCTTTTGCTGATGATCGACCCAGATATCCAGATGGTTCTGTTCCTTGCGCACCTTTTGCCCGGGCAACTGGATGCTCATGCGCAACAGGCTGATGTCTTTGTTGTGGCGCTCGGCATAGCCGTACTGAACGAAACGCAGTGGTCGTGCACCACTGTTGCGATCAGTCGGCAGCGGCGCCAGGCGCAGCATCTGGAAATGTTCCGCAGCTACCTCGGCCCACGGCAGCGGCGCGGGTTCCGGCGCGGCTTCTGGGGTTTCGGGGGCATCCTGGGGGGCGGCTTCAGTCATCACGGCAATCCTCTTGTGCACAGCAAGCTGGACACAATCACGATGCCAGCATCGGCTTATCGGCAGAATCGTCCGGGACTGGAGGCGGAATTTCGCTGAAATTCGCTCAGGCTGCGGGCAGCCTGTGGATAAACTCGACCACGCGCTCGCCCAGTTCGGCAGCTTGCGGCAATTTCGGATTCAGGTAACTGTCGCGCTGCTGGCTTGCCGCCTGCGGGGCAATCCTCAGCATGTGGTTCATACCCTGGATCAACGCCAGTTCGGCGTCGGGCTTGGTAGCCTTGAGCCGTTCGGCATTGCTGACATCGACCTGGATATCGTGGGTACCCTGGATGATCAGGGCCGGTACTTTCACCCGGGCGAACGCCGCTGCCGGGTCCTGGCGAAACAACGAAATCAGGTACGGCTGGACCGACGGGCGCAGCACATCCTGCAGTGGGCGAGGGATGTTCGACGCGGTGCGCCCAGCCTTGAGGGTATCCAGAATCTGCGTCACCTGCTCGCTGTAGCGGGCCGGTACGCGGCCAGCGAGCTGTGCACGAAAGATCTCATCGATCGGCCGGCCGCTGCCGGCCACACTGATTACGGCGCTGGCGCCACTCGGTTCAGCGGCCAGACTGGCAATCAGCGCGCCTTCACTGTGCCCAAGCAGGATCAACTGACCGAAACGTGGATCGGCCTTGAGTTTATGGCTCCAGGCCACGGCATCGGCGACATAGCGTTCAACCGTCAGGTCGCGTTCATCCGGTGTCGCTGCCTGGCTGGCGGCAACGCCGCGCTTGTCATAACGCACGCTGGCAATGCGGTTCTTGGCCAGCACCAGGGCCAGTTGCCGAAGGTTGTCGGTGTGGGCGCCGTCCGGGCTGTTGCCGTTGCGGTCAGTGGGCCCGGAGCCGGGGATGATCAGCACCACCGGTGGCGGTTGTTCGGTGCGCGGCAACAGCAGGCTGCCGTACAGCGTGCCGCTACCGGTATCGAGACTGATCGGGCGTTGCAATACAGTAGGGGCGCCAGCGTGCACCAGACCGCTGAACAGCAGGGCGATTACCACGAAAACGCGCAACATCATCAGGCCACTATCGAGGAGTTGGCTTTTTGACCGGTGCCTGGGCAGAAGGTTCGCTGTCAGGGATGAACTGAATGGTTAGCCTGCGTATACTGGCGGCCTTGTTCAAATCAGGCTGATTCGCGGAGCGTCCTGCATGTCCGGCAATACCTACGGCAAGCTGTTCACTGTCACCACCGCTGGCGAAAGCCATGGTCCGGCGTTGGTCGCCATTGTCGACGGCTGTCCGCCGGGCCTGGAAATTTCCCTGGCCGACCTGCAGCACGACCTCGACCGGCGCAAGCCCGGCACCAGCCGGCACACCACCCAGCGTCAGGAAGCCGATGAAGTCGAAATCCTTTCCGGGGTTTTCGAGGGCCGTACCACCGGTTGCGCCATCGGCCTGCTGATTCGCAACACCGACCAGAAGTCCAAAGACTACTCGGCGATCAAAGACCTGTTCCGCCCGGCCCACGCCGACTACACCTACCACCACAAGTACGGTGAGCGTGACTACCGTGGCGGTGGCCGCAGCTCGGCGCGGGAAACCGCCATGCGTGTGGCTGCGGGCGCGATTGCCAAGAAGTACCTGGCCAGCCAGGGGATTCGCATTCGTGGCTACATGAGCCAGTTGGGTCCGATCGAGATTCCGTTCAAGACCTGGGAGTCGGTGGAGCAGAATGCGTTTTTCAGCCCCGACCCGGACAAGGTGCCGGAGCTGGAGGCTTACATGGACCAGCTGCGTCGTGACCAGGATTCGGTCGGGGCGAAGATCACCGTGGTCGCCGAAGGCGTCATGCCGGGCCTGGGTGAGCCGATTTTCGACCGCCTGGATGCCGAGCTGGCGCATGCCTTGATGAGCATCAACGCGGTCAAGGGCGTGGAGATTGGCGCAGGTTTCGCCAGCGTGGCGCAACGCGGCACCGAGCACCGTGACGAAATGACTCCCGAAGGTTTCCTCAGCAACAACGCTGGCGGCATTCTCGGCGGGATTTCTTCCGGTCAGCCGATTGTTGCCCACCTGGCCCTGAAGCCGACTTCGAGCATCACCACCCCGGGTCGTTCGATCGATGTGCACGGCAACCCGGTTGAAGTGATCACCAAGGGCCGTCACGATCCGTGCGTGGGCATCCGCGCCACGCCGATCGCCGAAGCGATGATGGCAATCGTGCTGATGGACCACCTGTTGCGTCATCGTGGCCAGAACGCCGATGTACGCGTGAGCACACCGGTGCTGGGCCAGCTGTAATGCCATCACCAGGCAAACGCGCCGCGGCCTGCTGAGCCGTGGCGCCGATTCCCTACTGGCGGCTGTCCAGCTTCTACTTGTTCTACTTCGCCTTGCTCGGTTCTACAGCGCCTTTCCTGGCGCTGTATTTCCATCACCTGGGGTTTTCCAGTGCACGGATCGGCGAGCTGGTGGCCATCCCCATGCTCATGCGTTGTGTCGCGCCCAATCTGTGGGGCTGGCTCGGTGACCGCAGTGGTCGGCGCCTGCTGATCGTACGCCTGGGGGCGCTGGCGACCCTGCTGAGCTTCTCGCTGATTTTCTTCGCCAAGAGCTATGCCTGGCTGGCGCTGGTCATGGCCTTGCACGCGTTCTTCTGGCATGCGGTGTTGCCGCAGTTCGAAGTCATTACCCTGGCGCATTTGCAGGGCCAGACCGCACGCTACAGCCAGATTCGCCTGTGGGGCTCGATCGGCTTCATCCTCACTGTGGTTGGCCTGGGGCGGCTGTTCGATGGGCTGAGCCTGGATGTGTATCCGCTGGCGCTGGTGATCATCATGGCCGGCATCGTCCTTGCCAGTCTCTGGGTGCCCAACGCCCAGCCGCCTGGGCAGAACGAGCGCAGCCAGGGTGGCTTTCTCAAGCAATTGAGCAGCCCCGGCGTGGCTGCGTTCTATGTCTGTGTGGCGCTGATGCAGCTCAGTCACGGGCCTTACTACACCTTTCTGACCCTGCACCTGGAACATCTGGGCTACAGCCGCGGTGTCATCGGTATGCTCTGGGCCCTGGGTGTGGTCGCCGAGGTGTTGATGTTCCTCGGCATGAGCTGGATTCTGGCGCGGGTCTCGTTGCGCCGCGTGCTGATGGCCAGTTTCGTCCTGGCAGCCCTGCGTTGGCTGCTGCTGGGTAATTTTGCCGAACACCTGGCGGTGTTGCTGTTCGCCCAGGTCTTGCACGCCGCTACGTTCGGCAGCTTCCACGCCGCCGCCATTGCTTTTGTGCAACGTAGTTTTGGCGCCCGTCAGCAAGGCCAGGGGCAGGCCCTGTATGCTGCCCTGGCGGGAACCGGCGGCGCCTTGGGCGCCCTGTATTCCGGCTACAGCTGGAATCTGCTCGGCGCAGCTACCACCTTTAGTATTGCCAGCGTCGCAGCGCTGGCTGCAGCCGTTATCATTGCGACCCGAATGAAAGAAGCCGAGAACTAGGAATTTCCTCTGATGAGCAGCCTGTCCGTTTACCACCTGTCCACTCCGGACACCCCTAACAAGGTTCTGACCCACCTTGAGGACATCGCTTCGACCCTGGCTGAGCATGGCGTGCGTTTCGAGCGCTGGCAGGCCAGTGCGCCGATTCAGGCGGGCGCCAGTGACCAGGATCTGATCGGCGCTTATCAACGCAGTATCGATGCCCTGAAGGTCGAGAAGGGTTATGCCGGTGTTGAAGTAACCCGCGAAGCGGATGCCAGCTTGCTTGCCGAACATACCTGCGAAGAAGATCAACTGTGCTTTTTCGCCGCCGGACGCGGGCTGTTCAGCCTGCATATCGCGGATTACATCTACGCGGTGTTGTGCGAGAAAGGCGACCTGATCGGTGTGCCGGCAGGGGTTCGGCATTGGATCGATATGGGCGCGGAGCCGCGGTTTGTGGCGATTCGGCTGTTCAACAAAACACCGGCAGCGGTTGCCCAATTCACCGGCGCAAAGATTGCCGAGCAATTCCCGGGTCTTGAAGACTGTGAGATGTAACGAACAAGGCCAGCTCCTGTGGGAGCTGGCCTTGCCAGCGATGGGGCACGAAGTGGCCCTGGCTGCTTAGCGATAAGTCGGCAAAGCAAAACGCTGCTGGCTCTGCAGCCGGGAAATCACTGGCAGTTCACTGGCTTGCTCAGCCAGGTCGCGGCGTATCGCACTGATCGCCCAGGTCAGCTGTTCGGCGCTGTGCAATTGCCCGTAGGAAATCGAGCGTTTGACCTGTTTGCCATCTGCTGCGCGCAAGGTCAGCAGAATTCCACCATCGGGCCGCGCCTGGGTGGTGACGGCATAGGCGGAGAATACCGAGGCGAACTTTTCCTGGATGAGGTCCATATCAACTCCTGGCTGTGGGTGGCAGACATGGAGTGATAGGTGCAGTGACTGTGCCAGTTCTGATTTATTAAAAAACTATTAAATATCAATATGTTAGCTTGATTGCCTAATTACATCGGCGTGCATTCTGCAAGGCCGCGTACATTCCACCGTGCATTTTGCAAGGTGCGCTGGCCAATAGAAATGTTCTGTTGGCACCATCGGTTATCCACAATGGACCTGAAGGCTTGCCTGGCAAATACTTGGGTCTTCAAACCCGCCAGGAGGTTCCCCATGTCCGACCAACGCAGCTCCACGCCCATGAATGACGACGAAGCCGCCGCGTTCGCCGAAGAAGTCTTCGAGCGGGCTCGCCAGGGCGATGCAGTCATGCTTGCGCGCTTGCTGGAGAAGGGCCTGCCGGCCAACCTGCGTAACCACAAAGGCGATACGTTACTGATGCTCGCCAGTTACCACGGTCATCTCGACGCGGTAAAAACCCTGCTGCAGCATGGCGCCGATCCACTGATTGCCAACGACAACGGCCAGTTGCCAATGGCCGGCGCGGCGTTCAAGGGTGATCTGGCGATGGTCCGGTTGCTGGTGGAGCAGGGCGTGGCGGTCGATTCGGCTGCGGCCGACGGGCGTACTGCGTTGATGATGGCGGCCATGTTCAACCGTACCGCGATTGTCGAGTACCTGCTCGGCAAAGGCGCTGATGCACAGCGTCAGGACGCCAAGGGCATCAGCGCGCTGGGCGCCGCCCAGGCCATGGGCGCCGCCGATACCGCTGCGCAGTTGCAAGCGCTGCGCGGCTAACCCCCGGGGGACTTTTGCGGCTATCCTTGGCGACTTTTTTCAGCGTCGCAGGGCCCCTTCATGAAATCCCAACTGGTCGAACTCATCGGCAAAATCAGCGCCGGCTGCATGCGCGAAGAAGACATTGAGCGCATCGCCGACGAGGCCGCCCAGGCCTATGCCGACCCGCAAGCCTTCCTGGCCGCCAATCCTGACATCAACTACGACGACAGCTTCCCGATCCCCTTGGGTGAGTGGATCGTGGTCGGCAGCTTGCCTGACACGGTGCTGTTCCAGGCCGATACCTACCAGGACCTGTTCGCACAGATCGTCGATTCCTTCGACAAGAGCATCGCCTTCAACCTCAAGCCCAAGCAATTGGCCAAGGTCGAGCCGTTGACCGCACTCAACCGCATCCAGGTGCAGATGGGCGCGATGAACAAAGAGGCCGGTGGCTATGTGCTGATGAACTTCAGCCAGCTGCTCGATGATGAGCTGCAGATGGTCATGGTTGGCGGTAACGACCTGGCGCGGGTGCTGGAGCTGTGTGCCGAGGTGGGGGTTGCCGCAGCGCCTGCTCTGGAAGCGCTGCGGGTAGCGGTGCACGTTTAACCGAGGGCGGTGTCGAGGAACATCATCACCGCAAAACCGCCCATCAGGCCGAGGGTTGCCGAGGTCTGGTGACCATTGCGGTGGGTTTCCGGAATCACCTCGTGAGACACCACGAAGATCATCGCGCCGGCCGCCAGGCCCATGCTCACCGGGTAGGCGATGGCAAAGCCGGTGGAAATCCCCAGGCCGATGACCGCGCCGATCGGCTCCATCATGCCGGAGCCGATCGCCACCAGCGCCGCCTTCAAGGTTGAAAGCCCGGTGGCGCGCAACGCCAGGGCCACGGCCAGGCCTTCGGGAATGTCCTGGATGGCGATGGCGCTGGTCAACGGCAGGCCAACATTCAGGTCGCCATTGGCAAAGCTGACACCGATGGCCATGCCTTCGGGCAGGTTATGCAGGGTGATGGCCAGCACGAACAGCCATACCCGGTTGATCCGTTCGGCCTGCGGTCCGCAGGGGCCGGTACTTTCATGTTCGTGCGGGGTGAAACGATCGAGGCCAAGCATCAGCAACACCCCAAGCCCCATGCCGATGACCACGGTCATGGCCGCATAGGGGCCGTTGCCGGTGATTTCACGGGCAGCATCCAGGCCCGGCAGAATCAGTGAGAACGAACTGGCGGCGAGCATCATCCCGGCGGCAAAGCCGAGCATCACATCCTGGCTGCGCGCGCTGACTTCACGCAGGACCACGGCCATGACGGCGCCGAGCGCCGTCGCGGCAAACCCGGCCAGGCCACCGAGCATTGCCATGTGCAGGTTTTCCTGATGATCGCCATGTACGGCGTTCCAGGCGCTGGCGGTCAACAGGCCAATGACTGCCAGCAGGCTCAGGCCCAGTCCGGCGCTCAGCCAGGGCGTGGTTTGTGCCTGCTGCAACCAGGCGCTCCAGAGTGTCGCCGGAGCAGGGCTGCTGGAGCTTTGGGCGGGGGGCATAGGAACCTCACTGAACCATATCGATGAGCCGAGTGTAACCAGTGCTGTTGAGCTGCCGCCAAGCATTAACGTCTATGGGGCTCATAGCGAGCTATCCTGTGGGCACACGAGTTCAAGGGAGCGGCAGCATGGGTTCCACATTTAATGGCCTGGTAGGCCTGATCATCCTTGTGCTGGATATCTGGGCGATCATCAATGTGCTTAAAAGCGGCGTGGGGTTGGGGCCGAAAATCCTCTGGATCCTGTTGATCCTGCTGCTGCCGGTGCTCGGGCTGATTATCTGGGCGATTGCCGGGCCACGCGGCGGTGGCAGCGGGTTTGCCCCGCGATAGGCTTGGCTGTGCTGATCGCGGGGCAAGCCCGCTCCCACCGTTGAGTCAGATCAGCCATGCCCCTTCAAGCTCCAGCAGCATCTGCTTGCGCTCCACGCCCCCGGCATAGCCGGTCAAGGTGCCGTTGCTGCCGATCACCCGATGGCAGGGGACGATGATCGCGATCGGGTTGGCGCCGTTGGCAGTACCGACCGCACGAACGGCGCGAGGGCGGCCGATTTGCCCGGCCAGGTCGCTGTAGCTGCAGGTGGTGCCGTAGGGAATACGCTGCAAGGCTTGCCAGACTTCCCGTTGAAAAGGCGTACCCAGCGGCGCCAGCCTGACGTCGAATATCTCGCGTTTGCCAGCGAAGTATTCGTCCAGTTGGCGCGCCACTTCATCCAGTCGATGCTGCGCAGGCAGCCATTCGCCCGGCAGTTCCCAGGGCTGCGCGGCATCCATGTGCAGCAGGTGCAGGCCCTGATCGTCGCCGGCCAGCAACAGTGGGCCAAGCGGGCTGGGCTGATAGCGGAAATACATGGTGCAGCGCCTGATTGATGAAGGAATGAGCACAATATTGCAAGTCGTTGCCGGGCGTGTCCATCAACGAAATTTTCACATTCGATTATGGAAAATCCGCGCGCGCAATTATCCGTTCGCCGAATGGCCGTGCATTGCCCTCGGGTTTAGTGCACATTTGCCGATTCGTTTTTTCGCCTTTCTTGAATCTGAATCCTAGGGATCTTCCTATCCATGGCTAACACGGACGCCTTGAGTGATCAGCGGGCTGCGTCGCGCCCGCTGCAACCGACGCTAAAATCGCACCTGGCCTACACCCTGCTGTGTGGCCTGGTGATCATGCTGATGCTCAGCCTGGTACGTTTGGGCCTGCTGATCTACAACAGCGACATGATCGGTGACACACCGATGTCGACGGTGGCCGAGGGTTTCCTCAATGGCCTGCGCTTTGACTTGCGTGTGGTTGTCTACCTGAGCATACCGCTGCTGCTGGCCACCCTCAGCGCCCGTGCCATGGCTGCCCGCGGCCTGTTCCGGGTGTGGCTGACCATCGCATCGAGCATCGTCATGTTCCTTGGCCTGATGGAACTGGACTTCTACCGTGAGTTCCACCAGCGCCTCAACGGTCTGGTATTCCAGTACGTCAAGGAAGATCCCAAGACCGTCCTGAGCATGCTCTGGTACGGCTTCCCGGTGGTGCGCTACCTGTTGGCGTGGCTCTTTGGCACCTGGTTGCTGAGCCTGTTGTTCAAGGGCATCGACCGCCTGACCCGTCCCCGTGGCGCTTACCAGAACCAGACGGCCGGCAGCCGTGCGGTGGCCCCGTGGTATGTGCGCGGCGTGGTGTTCTTCATGATCTTGCTGGTGGCTGTCATCGCCGCCCGCGGTACCCTGCGTCAGGGGCCACCGATGCGCTGGGGTGATGCCTTTACCACCGACTCGAATTTCGTCAACCAACTGGGCCTCAATGGCACCCTGACCTTGATCGACGCGGCCAAGAGCCGTTTCGGTGAAGATCGCGCCAATGTCTGGAAGTCGACCATCGAGCAGACCCTGGCCACCCAGACCGTGCGTGACATGCTGCTGACCGGCAACGACAAACTGGTCGATGCCGACAGCGCTGCAGTACGCCGTGACTTCACGCCGCCGGCCGACAACACCCTGCCGATCAAGAACGTCGTGGTGATCCTCATGGAGAGCTTCGCCGGTCACTCGGTAGGCGCCCTGGGCAGCCCGAACAACATCACCCCGTACTTCGACAAACTGGCCAAAGAAGGTCTGCTGTTCGATCGCTTCTTCTCCAATGGCACCCATACCCACCAGGGTATGTTCGCCACCATGGCCTGCTACCCGAACCTGCCAGGTTTCGAATACCTGATGCAGACGCCGGAAGGTGGCCACAAGCTGTCCGGTCTGCCAGCGCTGCTCAGCGCCCGTGACTACGACGACGTCTATGTCTACAACGGCGACTTTGCCTGGGACAACCAGTCGGGCTTCTTCGGCAACCAGGGCATGACCACCTTCATTGGCCGCAATGACTTCGTCAATCCGGTGTTCTCCGACCCGACCTGGGGTGTGTCCGATCAGGACATGTTCGACCGTGGCGCCGAAGAACTGGCCAAGAACTATGGCAAGAAGCCGTTCTATGCACTGCTGCAGACCCTGTCCAACCACACGCCGTACGCTTTGCCTGCCGAGCTGCCAGTGGAGCCGGTAACCGGCCAGGGGCGTCTCGATCAGCATCTGACTGCGATGCGTTACTCCGACTGGGCGCTGGGCCAGTTCTTCGAGAAGGCGCGCAAAGAGCCGTACTTCAAGGAAACCCTGTTCGTCATTGTCGGTGACCATGGCTTCGGCAATCACCAGCAAGTGACCGAGCTGGACCTGGGCCGTTTCAACGTACCGCTGCTGCTGATTGCCCCGGGCATCCAGGAGAAGTTCGGAGCGGTCAATCACACTGTCGGTACCCAGATCGACATCGTTCCGACCATCATGGGCCGCCTGGGCGGCGAAACCCGCCACCAGTGCTGGGGACGCGACCTGCTCAACCTGCCGGCTGGCGATTCTGGTTTTGGCATGATCAAGCCGTCGGGCAGCGAGCAGATCGTTGGTCTGATCAAGGGTGATCGCATCCTGATCGAGTCCAAGGACATGTCGCCGCGTATGTATCGCTACGAGCTGGGTGGCAACTTCAAGGCCGAGCTGATCGAAAGCCCGGACCAGAAGGACCTGACCCACAAGCTTGAGTCGTTCATCCAGACCGCGACCAAAAGCTTGCTGGATAACACCGCGGGTGTTGTCCACGGTGTGCCGGATTAACGCATAGCGTTGAACAGAAAGAGGCCTTCGGGCCTCTTTTTTTATTTTTGAAATGGTGCGGCTGAACGTTCGTCGGTTGCATGGGTCAACGGATTGTAGGGCGATTCACCCTGAGCATCCGTACAGAGGAGAATCCAATGAAAGCGTGGGTCATTACCTTTGTTGATCAGAAAGGCGAGCGTACCTCGCTGCCGTTCACGTCGGAGCAAGAGCCCAGCATCGAGGAGGCCGCACGGCTGATTCGTACCCACCTGTTCCCGGTCATGGATGAACTGGACCTCAATGATTTCCAGGACCGCGCCAGCATGCCCACAGCCAAATGGCTGAAGGAGCAGAATGGCGTGGAGATCACTGCCATTACCGAGGTGCCCTGAACCGCCTGGTTGGCGCACTTGGCAACTTGGCACTACGCTGCAATCAAGGTCGGGCCGATTTTTGCGATCGCCCGGGCTTGCCGATCCACGTCATGCATCAGCTCGAATTGCCCCCGCACAGCTTGTGTGGCGGGCAGGTGCGTTTTGCACTGAAAGTCTATCCATCGGTAGTTAGGAGGACGATTCATGAGCAGCCAATACGAGGACATCAGCAGCACGGTATTACGCCAGATGAAAGAGGGCGGCTTCAATTTTGCCCAGATTCATCCCATCGAGTTCTATGCGGTTTTCCCTGATGAGGCGCGGGCAAGACGGGCAGCGGGACAGTTTCGCGGAGAATCGTTAAGCGCCCAGGTACATGAGCGTGATGATGGCGCCTGGAACCTGGAATTGAGCAAGGTGATGTATGCCACCTACGGCGGCATCGATGAGTTCGAGCAGGATTTCGAAGCCGTAATAGCCCCGTTGGGCGGTGAAATCGAAGGCTGGGGCGTGAAACAGGAGCGCCAGCTGGCCTGAGCCACGCTTCGCAATGAAGCGTTGAGCGCAAAGTAGCCGCAGCGGTTGTACACATTGGGTGCAACCGCGCGTCTTTGAAATGACCACTTACTGAAATAAAACAATGCAGATCAAGGCTGCTTGCGGGTCGCCATGTGCGCGAGGTAAGCGAGCAGGGCGTCGAGTTCCGGGTCGCTGAGCACGGCGCTGGTGAAACCGGGCATCTTCGCCTGCGGCCACTGGCGCAGGCTTTGCGGGTCGCGAATGTAGCTGCGCAGGAACGCCGGCTGGAAATACTCGGTGGGGTTGTGCGGCAGGTTCAGGTCCGGGCCGAACTGGGCGTCACCCGCGCCATTGAGACGATGACACGCCAGGCAGTTTTTCTGGAACAGCGCGAAGCCGAGGTTGACCGGGTCGTCACTGGCCAGCTGCGCATCCGGGAGCAGCGCTGGAAAACGCGTGGCGACCGGTGCCAGGCGCCGGATGCTGGCGACCTGGAAAGGCCACTGCTCAGGGCTGATCCCTCCGGCCTGGGGTTGTGTCCAGACCAGGTAAAACGGCCCGGCGCTGTGTTTGCCAGCGCCCAGTGCAGGCCAGGGCCTGGCTGGATCTTCGACGGCCAGCCAGGCGCGTGCCGGGCCGTCCTTGAGCAGCGGGGCCGCCGGCATCTCGGCGGCAAAGCCATCGTCGGCCACGGCTTGCAGGTGATCTTCTGGTCCAACACCTTCAAGCAACACCGCCAATGGCACGGCGCGGTAGTGCATGGTTTTCTTGTACGAGACGTCGTTGTCGATGCGAATATCCTGGGCCAGGGGGTGAGCCAGCAGTTCGGCGCTTTGCCAGTGGCGGCTGGCGCTACCCAGTTCCAGGGTCAGCTGCGCCGCCTGCAGGGGCAGGCAGAGCAGGGTCGACAACAGGACGAAGCAACGGCGCATAGACAATCTCCAGCGAATCAAGGCTGGCAGAGTACCTGCGCAGGGCCGTAGAGGGCCATAGTGAGGTTCAGCCGAACAGGCGTGACAGGTTCGGCAGGATCAACAGCAATGTCGTGGCGAAGAGGATGAGACCGGCTTGACGTACTTTGGATTGTTTGAACATGGCTGACCGCCTTTTTGTTGTTATTCCTGAGTGCCCAATGGCTTCCTTGTCGTCGATCCGGCAAACATGGGTAACGCGGTTTGACGTCCAGACGCGAACCTTTGCTAATGGGTATACAACTAACCTTAGGGTCAACGTCAGCTGTGTTTTAGAACGCTTTCGTATTTGTGTGTTTTTTAATCTTCTTTTTGGTTATGAGGCCTTATGCCATCTGGCAACTATTCCCCTTGCTAGACGCTTGCAATGGTTCTGTACCTGGATCCACTTGGGGTGACCGTTCGTCAGTGCATCATACTTGCCTGCAAGCCTTATTCGGGGCAGGCTCTAGGGGGCAATCCCGCCTTTTGTCGTTCAGGACTATTTTTATGTCGTTACGCATCTGCATCCTGGAAACCGACGTCCTGCGACCCGAGCTGATCGGGCAGTATCAGGGCTACGGACGGATGTTCGAGCAGTTGTTCACCCGGCAACCGATCGCCGCCGAGTTTGACGTATACAACGTGATGAACGGCGAATACCCCGCTGATGACCAGGTATTCGATGCCTACCTGGTGACTGGCAGCAAGGCCGACTCGTTCGGCGATGATCCGTGGATCGAAACCCTCAAAGCGTTTCTGCTGGCACGCTACCAGCGTGGCGACAAGTTGCTGGGTGTGTGTTTCGGTCATCAACTGCTGGCGCTGCTGCTCGGTGGCAAGAGCGAGCGTGCCAGCCAGGGCTGGGGGGTGGGTACCCATCGCTATGTAATGAATGCCAAGGCACCGTGGATGAGCCCGCAGGTCGAGGAGCTGACCCTGTTGATCAGCCACCAGGACCAGGTCACCCGCCTGCCGGAAAACGCCACGGTGATTGCTTCAAGCGATTTCTGTCCGAACGCCGCTTACCACATTGGTGATCAGGTGCTGTGCTTCCAGGGGCACCCGGAGTTTATCCACGACTATTCGCGAGCGCTGCTTGAACTGCGCCAGGACAAGCTGGGTCAAGAGGTCTACCGCAAAGGCATCGACAGCCTGGCGCATGAGCACCAGGGCAGCACGGTTGCCGAATGGATGATGCGTTTCGTCGCACACAAACCCCAGGGCACCCCGACCTGAGGTTGCGGCTTATAGCCAGCCCGAGCGTTTGAAGCTGGCATACAGCGCCGTGCAGCCCACGGCGATGCCGCCGAGCACGGCGAAGTAGCCGTAATGCCAGCTCAACTCCGGCATGTTCTGAAAGTTCATCCCGTAGATGCCCGCCACTGCGGTGGGAAACGCCAGGATCGCCGCCCAGGCGGCGAACTTGCGTTGCACGATGCTCTGGCGCGATGACTCCAGCAACATGCCGATTTCGATGGTCTGGCTGGCGATGTCACGGATCCCGGCGAGGTCTTCCATCTGCCGGGTCACGTGAATCTGCACATCGCGAAAGTACGGACGCATGTTCTTGTCGATAAAGGGGAAGGTCAGACGCTGCAGTTCTTCGCTGACCTCGACCATCGGCGCAACGTAGCGGCGCAGGCGCAGAATGTCGCGGCGCAGGCTGTGCAGGCGGCGGATGTCGTCTTCCTGGAGCGAGTTGCTCAGTACGCTTTGTTCCAGTTCTTCGATCTCGCCGTGGATGGCTTCGCCGATGGGTTGATAGTTTTCGGTGACGAAGTCGAGCAGGGCGTAGAGCACGAAGTCCTCACCATGTTCCAGCAGCAAGGGCCGTGCTTCGCAGCGTTGGCGGACCAGGGCGTAGGACTTGGAGTGGCCGTTGCGGCAGGTGATGAGGTAGCCGTTGCCGGCGAAGATGTGGGTTTCGATGAACTCCAGTTTGCCCTCGTGGCGCACCGGCGAGTAAGTCACGATGAACAGCGCGTCGCCAAAGGTTTCCAGCTTCGGCCGGCTGTGTTTTTCCAGGGCATCTTCAATGGCCAGTTCATGCAGATTGAACTGGCTTTGCAGGTTGGCCAGCTCCTGGGCATTGGGCTCTTCCAGGCCGATCCAGACGAAGTGCCCGGGTTTACTGGCCCACTGGCTGCCTTCATCGATACTGATGTTGGTGACTTTTCTGCCGGCGCTGTACACCGCCGCCGCAACGACTCGTCCCATGGTGATTCGCTTCTTCTGATGACCGTGCCAGTAGCTTGGTCTGCCACACAGAATTGAGCAACCGTTCAGGCCTGTTGCAGTTCGGTTTCCATCAGGTCGATGCAGCGCTGCATCTGTATCCGGCATTGTTCGGCCAGGGCCGGAACGTCCTGCTGGGTCAGGCCGCTGGTTGCAATCGGCGGCAGGGAGCGGATGATCACCTTGCTGCGGCGCCAGCTGTTCAGGCGCAGGCGCTGGGTATAACGGCTGACACACACTGGCACGATCGGTACACCGGCTTCGATCGCCATGTGGAAGGCGCCTTTCTTGAAGGGCGCCAACTGCTCTGCGGCGTTGCGTGTGCCTTCGGGGAACACCCAGATCGATGTGTCGTCTTCACGCAAGGTGCGCGTGGTGGTCTGCATGGCACGGCGAGCATGGTAGGAGTTGCCACGGTCAATCAGCACATTGCCGCCCAGCCAGAACAGCTGGCCGAACAGCGGTATCCATTTCAGGCTTTTTTTGCCGATGCATACAGTGCGTGGTGGGACCACGTGCCCCAGGACAAACAGGTCATGGTTGGACTGGTGGTTGGCAATGATCACGCAGCCAGGCGGCTGATCGAACAGCGGACCGACCTCGGCCTTGACCTCCAGGCGCATCAGCCAGGTGGCGGGAAGTCCGTACAGGCGGGCATAAATGCGGCTGTTATCCGGGTTGAAGGGCCGACACAGGCCGATCAATACACCAACAATACCGATCAGAACAAAATGCAGTCCCAACAGGAACATGCGTGTAAGAAAAAGCATCATACGACTCACATAGGCAAACGCGGCGCAGTGTACGGGTGTGCACTTGCGCGGGCAAACGCTCAATGCGGTCGTAGCGGCCTGATTGTGTAAGCAAACGCAATCAGGCCTTGGTAGGGGTCAGGCCAGGTGTTCCTGATCGCGGATGATCGCGTCGTCGAGGGCGTCGAGCAGCGCCTTGCGCACCTTGAGCTTGGTGTGTTTGTGCGCGTTCATGTTGATCTTCTTCAACTGACGCGCAGCGGCCAATGCTGTTTCCTGCAGTTGTTCGACCGGTACAACCTTGTCGAGGAAACCGGCATCCACGGCGCTGACCGGGTCGAACATTTCGGCGTTGATCACCGAGCGGTGGAAGGCCGAGCGGCGCAGGCGGTCACGGGCCAGTTCGATACCGGCGTGGTGCATGGTCATGCCGATCTGCACTTCGTTCAGGCCGATGCTGAAAGGGCCTTCGACGCCGATGCGATAGTCGGCCGACAGCAGCAGGAAGGCACCCTTGGCCACGGCATGACCCGGGCAGGCGACAATGATCGGGAACGGGTGCGCCAGCATGCGCCGGGCCAGGGTGGAGCCGGCGGTGACCAGGCTGACCGCTTCCTTCGGGCCGGCGGTCATTACCTTGAGGTCGTAGCCGCCGGAGAGAATGCCCGGCTGGCCGGTGACTATGACTACGGCACGATCCGTCACCGCCTGATCCAGGGCAGCATTGAACGCGGCAATGACGTCTGGCGAGATGGCGTTGACCTTGCCGTTGTTCAGGGTCAGGGTCGCGATGCCGTCTTCGAGGTGGTAGGTAATCAGCTCACTCATGACACAGTTCCTAAAGGGAGAGTGGAGCAGACGTTACTCAGGCTGGGCAGTGAGGTAAAGCGCTGTGACTGACTGGGCGGTCAGCCTCGGGCGGCTTTTCCGTGCAGGTTGGGGG
>Ga0247819_10000102_pt1 | contig 52597 bp, 37 predicted proteins | sample 13C_Xylose_Day6_FD_193428 | JGI IMG/M metagenome (GOLD analysis project Ga0247819, IMG submission 193428) | Soil microbial communities from agricultural site in Penn Yan, New York, United States - 13C_Xylose_Day6 | ecosystem: Environmental > Terrestrial > Soil > Agricultural land | place: USA... | reverse complement strand
GGATGGAGCAGCCCGGTAGCTCGTCAGGCTCATAACCTGAAGGTCGCAGGTTCAAATCCTGCTCCCGCACCCAAACATCTCAAAGCCCCGCTGACACACTCGGCGGGGCTTTCTGCCGTCCACGCCCAAAACAGCGACGCAACGCCGTCTGGCGCTTCCGTTTGCGGCGGAGTCCGCAACGGGGTGTAAGCAGCCCTGCGAGCTCCTGCCGCTCAGAGGTCCTGGCGCTTTCCGGTCCCTCTGCACAGGGTCTGCACGGGTTTTGTCATGAAGCTCGACCGTTCAATCATCGTGGCTTGATGCCGTGTGACGACAAGGGCGTCTCTGAAAAGGAGGCGCTGTCCGCTCGTGTCCATCTCATCCCTTCGATCCTCCTTCTGGCTGAAGGCCGCTCTAGGACTCCTGCTCGTCGCTGCGGCTGACGCCTTGTTCTTCATGCACCGACCAGGTGCGGCTCTGGGTTGCTTCGCTCTGTCGTGGCTTGGGGCTGCGGCTCTGTTTCGCAAAGGCTGGATCAGAGACCGGCGCGGACTGGCGGCGGCGGGGGCTGCGACGGCTCTAGCCCTGATGATGATCGACAGGCCGAGCTTTCTGACCTGGGTGCTGTTCGGTCTGGCTCTGATGGTCGCGATGCAGTCAGCGCGGGTTCGGCGCGGCGAGGAAGCCTGGCGCTGGACCCAGAGGCTGGTCGTTCATGCCGCCGTGGCTCTGGCCGGACCGTGGATTGATCTCTTTCGACTGAGCCGGGTCAACCGGAAGCGCGGGCGCGCGCTCAATCTGTGGGGAGCGATACGTTTGCTGGCTCTGCCCGTGCTGGGCGGGGGGGTGTTCATGGCCCTGTTCGCCAGTGCAAACCCGCTGATAGGAGAGCTTCTCGCGTATCTGAGGTTGCCGCCGCTGACGGATGAGACGGCGGCTCGGATCATTTTCTGGCTGGGGGCTCTGATTGCTGTCGGAGGAATCCTTCGTCCGCGCTGGCGGCGTCAGTTGATCCCCCTGCCGTCGCTGCAGGGACGCGCGGTCCCTGGCGGCGCGACGGCCTCAGTCACCCTGTCGCTGGTGGTGTTCAACCTGCTGTTCGCTGTGCAAAACGGCCTGGACCTGGCCTTTCTGTGGAGCGGCGCGCCTCTGCCAGAGGGGGTTAGTCTGGCCGAATACGCCCACCGCGGCGCCTATCCGCTGATCGTTACGGCCCTGTTGGCGGGCCTGTTCGTCCTGGTCTTCCTGCGCCCGGGATCCGAGACGGCGACGCGGCCTCTGGTTCGTGGGCTGGTCATGCTCTGGGTCGGGCAGAATCTGTTGCTGGTGGCTTCCAGTCTGCTGCGGACGGCAGACTACATCGAGGTCTATTCCCTGACCCGGTTCCGCATCGCGGCCATGATCTGGATGGTGCTGGTCGGTGCAGGCCTGGGTCTGATCTGCTGGCGTTTGCTGCGGAACAAGAGTGGGAACTGGCTGATTAACGCCAATGTCGGGACGGCGCTGGTGGTGATGGCGATCGTCAGCGCCATCGACCTGGGGGCGGTGGCCGCATCCTGGAATATCCGTCATGCGCGCGAGATCGACGGCCAAGGGGCGCAACTGGACCTCTGTTATCTGGAAAGCCTGAACGGCGCGTCCCTTGTCGCTCTTGTCGAGTTGGAGCAGCGGGTATCTGACCCGGCGCTCAAGGACCGCGTAGCGGCTGTCCGCACCCGTCAGATGACGACAATGCAAGCTCATCAGGCCGAGTGGCGCGGCTGGCGGTGGCGGGACGCGCGGCGGCTGGAGCGCGTGGCGCGTCTGACCGCAGGTCAGCCGTTGGCGACGCCGATCCCAGGTCAGCGTGACTGCGACGGATGGATCATTCCGCCAGCCGTGACCGCCCCCGCGATTGCGCCGCCACCGGCGCCTGTTGCTTCCCCGTTGACCTACGAAGCCGGAGCCTGAACATGGCCGTCATGCAGCGCACAGTCCTGGTCGTCGACGACGACCCGCATATTCGCGACCTTCTGACCTTCGCCCTCGGCAAGGCGGGACTGGCCACGCGCGAGGCCGGGGACGGGGAGGCGGCGCTGGCCGCCATCGCCGAGCGAGCGCCCGATCTGGTGATCCTGGACATCAACATGCCGCGCATGGACGGGATCGAGGTCTGTCGCCGCATCCGTGCGCAGGGTCAGCTTCCGGTTCTGTTCCTGTCGTCGCGCGACGACGAGATCGACCGTATCCTGGGCATCGAACTGGGCGCCGACGACTATGTGGTCAAGCCGTTCAGCCCACGCGAGGTGGTGGCCCGTGTCGCCGCCATCCTACGCCGAGTAAACCTGTCGCCGCCGCCTCCGCCGCCGGGTGCGGTGCGCATCGGCCGCCTGTCGCTGGACACCGATGGCTGGCGTTCGCGCTGGGATGATCGGGAGGTGGCGCTGACCATCACCGAGTTCGGAATCCTGAAGGCCTTGGCGGCGACCCCTCAGATGGTCTTCACGCGCGACGCCATCATCGACCGCATCCATGGACCGGGCTTCGCCCTGACCGATCGGACCATCGATAGCCACGTGCGCAACCTCCGCGCCAAGTTCGCGGCTTTCGGCGCCTCTGACGTCATCGAGACTCGCGCGGGGGTCGGGTATCAGATGGGGCCCTGTCGCGGTCAGGCGGCGTGATCGGGGGCGCTGTTCAACAGGCGCGGGCCTTCGTGCGAGCGCATTGGCCCGCCATGCGCCTGCGCACCATCCTGGTGTCAGTCCTGTTTTTCGCCGCCATCTTGCCGGGCGCCGGGGCCATTTTCTTACGAGTCTACGAGAACACTCTGGTCCGGCAGACCGAGGCGGAGCTGGTCGCCCAGACGGCGGCCCTGGCGGCGGCGGCGGAAACCCTGTGGCCCGGCGCTCGAGTTTTCGTCCCGACCGAGGCCCAGCGGGCGGCGCCGGACTATTTTCGTCCAGAGCCGGCGGGCATCGACCTGCGCTCTGATCCCGTGCTGGGGCCGCGTCCCGCGCCGCGTGAGGCATCGACGCCGCCGGAGCCCCAGGCCCTGACCGCCGCAGCGCGCCTGGCGCCGATCATGGAAGAGACCAGCCGCACCACCCTGGCTTCCATCGTCCTGATGGACCGCAATGGGATCGTGGTGCGCGGCTTGGGCAAGGGCGGAACCTGGCGCGATCTCCCCGAGGTCAAGGCCAGCCTGTCCGGTTCGCCTTCAACGGTCCTGCGCCGCAACGCGGCCTACCAGCCGCGATATCAGATGGAATGGCTCAGCCGCGCCTCGGGACTTCGTATCCATCACGCCCGGCCTGTGGTGGTGAACGGTCGGGTCGAGGGCATCATCCTGACCTCGCGGTCGCCGCGCGCCCTGTTCAAGGGCGTCTACCAGGACCGGGGCAAGATCCTGTTCGGGATCATCGCTGTTCTCGGTCTGCTCAGCGTCCTGGCTGTCGTGGTTTCACGCGGCATCGCACGCCCCATCGAGGCCCTGCGTCGGGTCGCCCGCGACGTCACCAACGGGGGGGGGAAGGTGCCGCCGCCGCCCGCGACAGCCGCGGTCGAGATCCGCGACCTTTATGAGGACTTCGGCCGGATGGCCGAGGCCGTGGATCGCCGTTCCCGCTATCTGCGCGACTTCGCCGCCGCGGTCAGCCACGAGTTCAAGACGCCGTTGGCGGGTATCCAGGGCGCTGTCGAACTCCTGCAGGACCACGGCGACGACATGGAAGCGGAGCAACGCAGTCGCTTCCTCGGCAACATCGATTCCGATGCGCGGCGCCTGTCCGATCTGGTGACGCGGTTGCTGGACCTGGCGCGCGCCGACATGGCGCGGCCCGAGGCGGGGGCGGCGGTGGAACTTCAGCCCGTGACGGTCCGCATCGCCGACGGCCTGAAGGGCGGTCTGGCGATCGCTGTCGATCTGCCGGCAGATCTGCCCAAGGTCGCCCTGCCCGAGGCCAGCCTCGAGATGGCCTTGACTATCCTGTTGGAGAACAGCCGTCAGGTGGGCGCGAGCGAGGTCGGCATCACCGCTCGTGTCGAGGCCGATCACGTTCGTTTGCTGGTGGCTGACAACGGGCCGGGAGTGGCTGACGGCGATGTCGAGCGGATCTTCGAACCGTTCTTCACCACCCGTCGCAGCGAGGGCGGCGCCGGTCTGGGTCTGTCGATCGCCCGTTCGCTGCTGCGGGCAAATCACGCCGATCTAGAGTTGGTGACGTCACCGGCCGGAGCAATGTTCCAGCTCTCCTTGCCATGCGTACAGGGGGTGCGCGCTTCATCCTAAGGAGTCCGCGAAAGCTAGCCTTCGCTCGAAGGCGGCCGCTAGCGCTCCGATCTGGACGACGCGCGTACATAGCGATTCAGGAACCTCAGATAGGCTTCCTGAGCCGCCACCCGGTTCTCGCGTCGCCGGAAGCCATGCCCTTCGTCGGGGAAGACCACATACTCGACCGGTGTTCCGTTGGCCCTGACCGCGGCGACCATTTCATCGCTTTCGATCTTGAGGACGCGAGGGTCGTTGGCGCCCTGAACGACCAGCAGCGGTTTGACGATGTTGGCGGCATGGAACAGGGGCGAGATGCGGCGGTGGCGCGCGGCGTCGGTCGCGGGGTCGCCCATCTCGTCATAAAGAGCGGCGCGTCGGGACTCGGGCAGACGCGCGGCCTCCCCCAGGGTGCGGGTCCAGTTGGTGACGCCGAAGATGTCGATCGCCGCCTCAAAGGCCTGGAGATGGAAGGTCTGGGCGGCCAGGGCCAGATAGCCGCCATAGGAGGCGCCCATCACCGCGACCTGATCATCGGCGACCCAGTCCTGGTCGCGCAGCCACTGGCCGCCCGCGACCACGTCGCGCAGGTCGGCCTCGCCGTGAGCACGATTGTCCATGCGGAAGAAGGTCTTGCCGTAGCCTGACGAGCCGCGATTGTTGACCGCCAGGACGGCGTAGCCGTGATTGACCAGGTGCTGGATGATGGGGGAATAGTCGCGGCGCGCCTGACCGCCCGGTCCGCCGTGAACCATGACCACGCCCGGCGTCGGCGCGTCGGTCGAGGCGCCCTTGGGGCGATAGAGGTTGGCCGGGATCGTCACCCCGCCTTCGCCTTGGTAGTGAACGACCACGGCCTCGACGAGGTCGTCCTCCTTGATCGCCGGGTTCAGGGCCTGGGTCAGTCTTCGGGTCTCACCCGTCGACAGGTCGGCGATGAAGACGTCCGCAGGCGAGGTGGAGGAGGACACGGTAAAGACGATTTGTCCTTCGTCTTGGCGGAAACGCACCGCCCCAATGTCGCCCGCTGGAACGCCCTTCAGGGCGATGGGCGCGCCGGTGGTCACGTCCGTGACGGTCATCTCAGTTCGAGCGTCGGCGTTGAAGGCGGACACCCGGTATCGGCCGGATGGTGAGAAGTTGGCGGCGATGACGTCCCAGTCGCCCTTCAGTTCCTCGGTGGTCGCGCCGTCGGCCAGGTTGTAGCGGTAGGCCCGTCCGAACTCCCCCGCGCCGTCAGAGCCGAAGATCAGGGCGGCGGAATCGGGCGTGAAGTCAAAAACGTGATGGCGGATCATGCCGACATGGGGGGTGATCAGGCGCGGCTCGCCGCCCTGGGTCAGATCCGCGAGATAGAGGTCGCTGTCGGCCGAACCGGATTGGCGACGCAGGGCGACCCAGCGTCCGTCGGGCGAGATCGCCTCGATCAGCATGCCGGGGTTCTGGAACAGCAGGCGACTTTCGTAGGTGACGGGATCAAGCGCCAGAATGTCCGGGGCGCGGCGATTCGGCGCTGTGGCCGTGATCCAGAGCGTGGACCGGTCGCCGCTCCAGCCCAGCAGGTTCGACGCGACTCGGCCCTCGGGCGTCAGGTCGCGCAGGCCGCCGTCGCGTTCGCGCGCATAGAGACGTGTGCGTTGGTCGCCGCCTCGGTCCGAGATCACCAGAATCCGCTCGTCTGCGGGGAACCAGCTCAGGGCCTCTATGGCGTTGGTGGTCGAGGTCGTCAGGGCGACCGCAGCGCCGCCGTCCACCGGAACGGCGTAGGCGTTGAACACGCCCGACTGGTCGCTGGTCATCAGGACGAAACGGCCGTCGGAAGAAAAGGCGAGGCCGGAGCCGCCGGCCCGCCGGTGGTCGACCGTTTCGTAGAATTGCGCGGCGGTGTAGGCGGTGGGTCTGGAAGCTGCGGACTCGGCGACGGGGGCGGCGACGGCAGGTTCGGCGGTTCCCGCGGCCAGGACCAGGACGAGGCTGGACGCCAGGCATGCGGAAAGGCGCGCTGGTGAGCGGGTCATGAAAAGTCTCTGCGATGGAGGGATGGAAGGGCGGTCAGGACCGCGGGCGTGGCCGGCTCAGGGCGACGGCGAAGCAGATCAGGAGCCAGAGGCTCGTGCCGAGAAGCAGTTCAGGAAACTCGACTAGCAAGAAGACGGATGTGGTCATGTGGGGTGCAGGGCCCGGCCTCGCTGATCGCTGAGCAGGGATTGGACGATCAGCAGGCAGCCCAGAGCCATGACGAGGACGGCTGTGATCCAGGGGCCGAGCAAGGGACTCTGTATCAGGACTTGCGGGCTCCACCCGCCCAGACCGCCGGCCGCGACATAGCCCGGCGCCAGCATGGCGGGCGTCCAGATCAGGGCCGACAGGACATTGGCGGTATGGAAGCGGCCCTTGCCCATGCCGGTTGCACCGGCCGTCAGGGGTACGACGGCCTGGATAGGGCCGAGGAAGCGGCCAAGACAGATCGAGGCCGCGCCGTAGCGCCGGAAATAGAGGCGGGTGCGGGCCACCGACTTGCGCTGAGACCGCAGGCGTCTGTGGCGCCAGATCGCCGGTCCTGCGCGCCGACCCAGATGATAGGACAGGGCCTCGCCCAGGATCGCGCCGAGGCATCCCCAGAACAGCACCGGCGCCAGCGGCAGGACGCCGGTCGCCGTCAGGACGCCCGCCGTCGCCATCAGGGCGGTGGCCGGCACGAAAGCGCCGACCAGCACCAGGGATTCTCCGAAGGTCATCAGGCCCAGAAGCGGCCCTGCCCAGGCGCCGTGTCGTGCGATGAAGGCGGCGGCGTCTTGAATGAAGCCTTCCATTCTCAGCCCTCCCTGTGACGCAGGGAGGCCAGGGCGACGGCGATCAGGCCCAGCCCCGACCAGAACAGCAGGGCGACGGCCCAGACCGTGCTCGAGGCGCCGCCGGTCAGCACACGCTCCAGCCCCAGGTCGCCGTGCAGGACGGCCTGGGTCGCGGGCTTCAGAGGCGCGTCGAGATCGAAGGCTGAAAGCAAGGCGCAGGCGAGAACCAGACCGACGCTCCACCGCAGGGGATGGCGCAGGGCCAGAACCAGGGCGCTGCCCAGCAGGTAGGCCGTCGCCACGGACCCCAGCGGAACCAGCCCCCGCCAGGCCGCCCCGATGGTCGGCGAACCCGCCGTCAGCGCCAGAAAATTGAAGAGAAGAACGACCGCCGCCGCCAGACCCAGTGCCCAGACCGCGCCGGCGCAAACCCTGATCAGGATGTGCTTGCGGCGTTCGACAGGCATGAGCAGGAAGTCGCCGCGATCGAACAGCCGCTCCCTGTTCCAGAGCCTGAAGGGCAGAAGGAAGGCGGCGGCTGGCAGCAGGAAGCTCAACTCCTGAGGATAGTCCAGGGCCGCGTCACGTTGCATCAGCAGGCCGAGGCCCATGATCGCCGTAGGGCTGAGGATCAGGGCGAGGCCGATCAGCTCGGGGCGCAGGATCCGGCCCATCTTTCTGAGCTGCAGTTGAAAGACGGCGGCCGCGCGCGGCGGTTCGTGCTGAAGGCTCGAATTCATGACGCCGCTCCCTGGCGCATCAGATGGACGACGGCGTCGTGGAGGGTGAGGGAAGCGACATCCCGAACCTCGCCGCCGGATGCGGCGATGCGTTCGACGACCTCTGTTTCGTCGCCGCGGATGACCCAGCTATGCTCCCGTCCGAACCGGCCGCGATGCAGGACATCGGGAAGATCGGATGGCGCCTTCCAGTCTTCGGAGGCGCGGACGCGATAGGCTTTCACCGTGTCGCGCAAGGCGTCGCGGGACGCTTGCGTCGTCAGGCGGCCATGCGACAGGACCCCGACCTGATCGACCAGGGCGTCCAACTCATAGATCAGGTGGGTGGAGACCAGGATGGTGCAGCCGGTCTGGGACAGATGATCCGAGACCAGCTCCAGCACAGTGTCGCGCGCCGCCGGATCCAGGCCGTCGGTAGGCTCGTCCAGAAGGAGCAGGGGTGGGCGGTGCGCCAGGGCGGCCACGATCTGCGCGCGGCGCGCCTGTCCCTTGGACAACTGGCCGACCCGCCGCGCGACGTCGATGTCCAGGCGACGACACAGAGCGGCGGCGTAATCAGCGTCCCAGGCGGGATAATAGACGGCCCGTTCGGCGAACCAGCGCCCGACAGTCATCCAGCTTGGTCCCATGCCGAAGCCTTCCGGTACATAGCCGACGCGGGCGCGGACGCGCGCGCCGTGCCGGTCCGCCGCCAGTCCCGCGACCTCGGCTTGGCCGCCGCTGGGCCGCTCCAGGTTCAGAAGCAGGCGCAGCAGGGTGGATTTCCCGGCCCCGTTCTCGCCCGCCAGCATGTAGACGGCGCCTTGCGGAACCCGAAGTTCGACATCCTTCAGGGCGGTTGATCGCCCATAGAGTTTGGACAGGGCGCGGGTCGCGACGGCGAAACGAGCTTCGTCGATGGAAGGGAAGGGCGTGGTCATTTGATCGGGGCTTTCGAGGAGTCGACCGAGCGGATCGCCTGAATGAACTGTTCCGTGTTCAGGCCCAGGCGCGCGGCCTCGACCAGCGACCGTTGCGCCAGTTCATGGGCTAACGCGGTGCGGTCGTCGTCGATCTGGCGCGTGGACCCGACGAAGGTGCCCTGGCCACGCTGGACATAGGCCAGGCCCTCTCGCTCGAGTTCGCGATAGGCCTGGGCCACCGTGTTGGGATTGACCTTCAGGCTGGACGCCAACTGACGGACAGACGGAAGGGCGTCGCCGCTGACGAGCGCGCCAGAGGCCATGCCGCGCCGGACCTCGTCCATGATCTGGACGTAGATGGGACGACTGTCCGTGGGGTTGATGGAAAAGTGCAAAGTCAGGCGTCCGATTGGTGTATCGGTTCACTAATACACTAAGCTGCCGTCGTCAATGCAACCGAAGACGCGCGTGCCTAGGCGGGGATCACCATGCTGCGCTCTCTAGCCGGATAGAACCGCTGACACGTTCGGCGGGGCTTTCTGCCGTCCGCGCCCGACACAGCGACAGAAGCCCAAGCGGAGGTGTCTCACTGCGATCAGGGCGCGTTGCTGCGGCGCCCCGATCGATCGGGGAGGGCGCTGGCTTTACCTCACGCCATAGCGTGCAGGGCTCTGGCGGTCGGGAAGAGAGGTGCTGACGCGGGCCTGAGACGATGTCAGCGGGCGCCCCCCCCTATTCGAACTGCACGAATATCTCCGCGTCTAGGACGGAGGGCGTTTTTCATTGCTCCCAACATGTGTATCTATCGATGTTCGCTCGGCGCCTGCCGCCTGACGATCAATGGGGAAGAAGCGCAGACAGGCGCTCGGGGGCTTTGAGATGCTGAACGCTATGAAGTCGGCCTTCGGCCGTGCGCGCGGCCGCGCGCTGAGCATGCTGGTGGCTGTGACGGCGCTTGCAGCGCCAACGGGAGCCCTTGCGCTGTCGGGGCAGTGCCAGGCGATCAACAACAACCAGATCGCCGTCGGCGCGGGCAATAGCGCTCCGGGGACGTTGTCCGGCGTCTATACCATCGGCAGCCAGAGCTACGGCGGCGAGCAACTGAGCAGCTCGAACTATTCGGACTTCAACCAGCCCTTGGCGCCGGGTGAAGTCATCCACTTCAACTGGACGCGCAATTCGGGCGCGGGCTATGTCCAGGTCACCCTGCAGGAACAGGCCGGCTTCACGCTGCGATCGGGATCGACGGAAAACGCCATAGCCGCCTCGGGCTCGGGCAGCATTACGGTCGGCTCCGCGAGCGACGTCTTCAACATCGCGGTCACCAACTATTCGGTCGATACGGCGAACGGCGTCACCAACGCCGCCGAAGCGGGCCGCAACAATTCCAGCGTCACCTTCAACATCAGTTGCTCGGCGTCGGTGGCGCCGCCGATCGCCAGTTCACAGACCTATGGCTCGATCATCGCCTACAACGAGGGTTCGAACCAGGCGACCAACATCGACCTCAGCCTTTATCTGACGGGCGGAGGCGCGCCGACCAGTTTCGCGGTCGGTTCGACGACGACGGCCCAGGGCGGGACGGTCAGCGTCAACAGCTCAGGTCTGGCGACCTACACCCCGCCGGTGGGTTTCCGGAACGCCAATGACAGCTTCACCTTTAGGGCAAGCAACCTCGGCGGCTCCTCCGCGCCGGCGACGGTGACGGTCACTATCGGCAATCCGACGATCACGGTCGCCCTGCCGTCGAGCGCAGCCACGGTCGAGCGCGCCTATAACGCCGGCGGAAGCGTCGTGAGCGTCTCGGGCGGGCGGGAGAACTACACGATCAACAGCATCAGCGGCCTGCCCTTGGGGCTGACCTCCAGCGGCGGGGTCATCAGCGGCACGCCGGCGGTGAACGGAACCTTTACTGTGACGGTCAATCTGACCGACAGTTCGCTGGGTGCGGGCCCGTACAACGCCAACGCCACGGCGGCCCTGACGGTCGGCCTCCCGCCAGCGCCCGTGGTGTCGTCTTTCGCCATCAGCAGCCTAGCTTACAACACCGGCACGGCCACGGCGACGAGCTTCAGCGCGGCGCCCCACGCGACCGAGAGCCCGACCGGCTACCAGGTCGGCGCCTCCTCTTACGGGGGGAGCGTCAGCGTCAATAGCTCAGGTCTGATGAGCTACACGCCGCCGATCGGTTTCCGTGGCACCGACACCTTCAACTATGTCGCGACCAATGCGGGCGGCACGTCGAACGTCGCTCAGGTCTTCATGACGGTGAACGACCCGGTCTTCTCGGTGACCCTGCCGGCTTCGACCGGCGCGGTGGGTCAGGTCTATAACAGCGGCGGAGCGGCGGTCACGATGACCGGCGGCAATGCGCCCTACAATAATTTTTCGGCCACTGGTCTGCCGGCCGGTCTGACAATGAACAGTTCAGGCGTGATTTCGGGCACGCCGACGGCCGCCAGCAGCGGCATGATCGTGGTCACCGCCACTGACAACTCGGGCGGCAACGGCAGCTACACCAGCACCGCCTCGGCGCCCCTGACCATCGCGGCGCCGACCATTGTCCTGTCTCCGGCGTCCGGCGCGCTGCCGGGCGGCTCGGTCGGGACGGGTTATTCGCAGAGCTTCACGGCGAGCGGAGGCACAGCGAGCTACAGCTATGCACTAACCCTGGGCTCGCTGCCCTCGGGCTTGAGCCTGTCGTCGGACGGCACGCTGTCGGGCACGCCGACCGACATCGGCACGTTTAACTTCGACATCATGGCCACCGACAGTTCGACCGGCGGCGGTCCTTATACGAAGACGGCCAGCTACAGCATCACCGTCAACCCGGCGGCCTTGACGATCAACGCGGCCGCGGCATCGGGCCTGCAGGTCGGCGCCAGCTATAGCCAGACCAACTCTGCCTCGGGCGGGGTGGCGCCCTATGTCTACTCGCTCAACGCCGGTGCCTTAGTGCCGGGGACCAGCCTCAACACCGCGACCGGGGTCGTTTCGGGGACGCCGACCATCGCGGGCTCCTTCTCCTACCAGATCCGTGTCACCGACAGTCAGACGCTGCTAGCCCTCAGCCCGATCGTCTCTGTGACCATCGCCAAGGGAAACCAGACGGTCGCCTTTGCCACGGCCGCGCCGACCGATGCCATGGTTGGCGGCGCCTATCATGTGACCGCAACCGCATCTTCCGGTTTGATGCCGACGGTGCTGATCGACGCCAGCGCCGCTACGGTCTGTTCGATTTCGGGCGGTTCGGTGACCTTCCTGTCGACAGGAACCTGTGTGATCAACGCCAATCAGGCGGGCGATCCCAATTGGAACGCGGCTCCCCAGGTCCAGCAGAGCTTCACCATCGGCGCTGCGACCGCGATCAGTGCGTCGGTCAGTTTCTCGTCGTCTTCGCTCGGCGTCGGCGAGACCGGCGTGGCGACGATCACCTTCACCAATCCCAATGCTTCGGCTTCGCCCAGCATCGCTCCGCTGTTCATTGGTTCCTCCTTGGTCAGCCGCGGCGCGCTGGGGGGCTCTTGCGGCGTCAGCGGATCGGATAGTGGCGCGAATTTCCAGTTCAACGGATTCAGCATCCCGTCGGGGGCTTGCACCGTCACGATCAGCTATGCTGGCGTCACGGCGGGCTCGACCGCCGGATTCAGCCTGAGCGCGTTCACGCCGAGCGGCTATCCGACCACCTCCGCAGCGGGCAGCGGCGCCTTCGTGGTCGTGCCCGTTGTCACCGGCGTCTCGCCGAACTCGGGTCCGGTCAGCCAGGTGGTGACCGTCAGCGGCGCCGGCTTCAGCGCCACTCCGGGCAACAACACCGTGACCTTCGGAGCGGCCGGCCCCGGCAATGTCACCGCGGCGAGCGCGACCTCGCTCACGGTCACGGCGCCGGCCGTCGGCGTGGGGCCGGTGGCCGTGACGGTTACCGTCAACGGTCAGACCAGCACCACCTCCAGCGCCTTCACCTTCATCAATCCGCCGATCGCGGCCGACAAGCCGGGGGTCTCGGTGCCCTACAACAGCAGCGGCACGGCGATTGACCTGTCTAGCGCGATCACCGGCGGTCCGCACGGCAGCATCGTCCTCGGCGCCGCTGCGCAGCACGGAACGACGACGATCGCGGGCGATGTGGTGACCTACACCCCGACCACCGGCTATTTCGGCCCCGACAGTTTCACCTATAGGGCGACCGGGGCTGGCGGGACCTCCAATCTTGCGACGGTCAGCATCGTCGTGGCGACGCCGGCGGCTCCGGTCGCGGCTGACAAGAGCGGCGTAGCGATCCCCTACAACGACGCGGGCACGGCCATCGACCTGTCGAGTTCGATCACGGGCGTGCGTTCGAGCATCGCCATCGCCTCGCCTCCGGCGCACGGCTCGGTGACCGTAGCGGGCGAGGTGATCACCTATAAGCCGAGCGCAGCTCATTATGGCGCGGACAGCTTCACCTACACGGCGACGGGTCCTGGGGGCGTTTCGACCCCAGCGACGGTGTCCCTGACAGTGGCGACGCCGGCGGCTCCGGTGGTGACCGCGCCGACCGATCCGGTCGTCGTGCCTCCGTCCCAGGGCGGCGGTTCGATCGCCGTCGATCTTGGAGCTGTGAGTCAGGGTGTCATCGATGGCTTCCGCATAACCGTGACCAGTGTCCATGGCGTGGCGGAACTGATCGAGAGCGGACAGGCGGGGCCCGCGTCCGTGGAACGTTCGGCGACGCCGAAAGCTGCGGGCGGCGTCCAACTGATCTATGCGCCAGCCGCGAACTTCATGGGGACGGATACCGTGACCGTGGTGGCCTATGGGCCCGGCGGCGATTCCGCCCCCGTGACCTTCAGCTTCCAGGTGGCGGGCAAGGCGCCGGACCTGACGGCCGCGATCACCTCGAACGCCGTGGCCAGGCTGTCGCCGACGGCGGGTTTGGTCGGCGGCCCGTTCAATGTGGTGCGCATCACGCGCGCTCCGGCCTTCGGAACGGCGACCATAGATGGTCTGGACATCGTCTTCACGCCGGGCGTGGCCAACGGCGGCGCGACCTCGCTCGACTATGTCGTCGATCTGCCGTTCGGCTCTTCGGCGGCCGGTCGGATCGACCTGACCTCCAACCTGGCGCCTGGCGCTCAGGCGCTGACGGCGGAAACGCTGCAAGGCGTGCCGATCACCGTGCGGATCAGCAACACCGTGGGCGGTCCCTTTACCGGGGCGGCCGTGGTGTCGATCAATCCTGCGAACGCCGGAACGGCCGTCGTTACGGGGGACGGAGCCGAATGGAATCTGACCTTCACGCCGGACGAAGGCTTCAGTGGACAGGCCGTGACGACCTTCAGCCTGACTAATGCCGCAGGAACGACAAACGGAACCCTGACCATTGCGGTCGAGGCCCGGCCGGATCCGTCCCAGAACGCCGAGGTGAGGGGCGTGGCGACGGCGCAGGTGACCTCGGCCAGGCGCTTCGCCGACGTCCAGCTCAACAATTTCCAGCGTCGCCTGCAGACGTTGCACGACGGGACCAACGGCTCGTCGAACGGCTTGAGCCTGAATATCGGCTTCGGCGGCCAGAACGATCAGGATAATGATCCACGTGCGGCCCTGCGGCGCCGGCTCGGCGGCGGTGACCAGATGGACCCGGGCGCCATGGACGATCGCTCGCGCGACATGCTGGGGTTGGATGTCTGGGGCGACCGGAAGGTCGAGCCGGAAGCGGCCGGCGTCTCTGATGATCGTCGGAGCGCCCTATCGGCTTCAGGCCGTTCCGGAATAGGGGCCGAAGGGGGTTTGGCCGTTGGCTTCTGGACCGCCGGTTCGGTGGACTGGGGCCGTCAGGACGCCGCCGGCCAACGCGACTACCGCTTCAGCACCCAGGGGGTGACGGCGGGCCTGGACGTGCGGGTTTTCGATCGTCTGATCGTCGGCGGCGGTCTCGGCTACGGCGAGGACAAGACGAAGATCGGCGACAACGGCTCGGTGTCCAGGGGATCGGCCCTGACCGGCGCCCTGTACGCCAGCTGGCGTCCGGCCGAGGCCTTCTATATCGACGGCGTGGTCGGCTACGCCGACCTGGACTTCGACGCTCGCCGCTGGACGGAAGGCCTGGGCGGTCAACCAGACGGCTATTCGGCGTCGGAGCGGTCGGGCGGCGTCCGCTTCGCCTCGGCGGCCTTCGGGCGGCTGCTGCGCGGTGGAGGAATGACCACGGACCTCTACGCCCGCATGGACGCCCGCGAGATCGCTCTGGACGGCTTCACCGAAACCGGCGGGGGCTACGGCTCCCTGATCTGGGATGAGGTCGAGCAGAGCAGCCTGTCGGCCAACTTCGGCGCCGCCTGGCGCTGGACGGTGGAGACCCGCCGTTTTGGCCAGATTGTTCCCAGCGCCCGTATGGAATGGTCGCATGAGCTGGAGGATGTCGGGATGCAGGGCGTGCGTTACGCTGACTGGGCCGCCAGTCCGACCTATCTGGTTCCGCTGGACGCCTGGTCGCGCAATGCGATCAACATCGATCTGGGCGCTGAGTGGTCGCTGACGGATCAGTTGATGTTCAGCCTCGGCTATCGCTCCAGTCTCGGCGACGCCAGCGCAAGCCACGGTGCGGAAATCCGCCTGAACTACGGCTGGTAGGACAGGGGGCCGCGGCGAAAACCGCGGCCCCTATCGTTTTTGATGAAAGGGCGGATGTGAAGCGAGACGGCATCCGTTGTCGGAGCCCTGGCGGCTGAGCGCCCCTTCGTCGCAATGCGGATGATGTTCTGCGCCGGCCGCAGAGGTGTGGAGAGGCCGCGGGCTAAACCGTCCCATCGCCGCGCCATCCGACGATGTCAGTGGGCGTGCGGCCTGCGGCGCCAGTTCATCAGGTGGGCGGCGCTGAGCAGCAGGCCGCCGGCGACGGTGATCGGCGTCTCGGCCTCGTGCGTCGGCCATTCGGCGGTGGCCAGGAACAGCAGGGCGACGCCGAGCGCGCCCAGGCCGATCAGCGGCCAGGCGCGACGACCGTCCGGCGTTGGGCGCGTCAGCGTCCAGGCGGCGATGGGGGCGGCGGTCAGGGCGAAGGCCCAATGCACCCAGGGGGCCTCGGCGAATAGCCCCAGGACCGGCAGCAGTCCCGCAGCGAGGGGGAGGGCCAAACAGTGGACCATGCACAGGCAGGACAGGCCGATGGCGGCGGCGTCGCCCCAGGTCTGGACGCGAACGGTCATGGCGATCCTTTCAGGAGAAGGTCGGCCGCGACGTCGTGACGACGCCGCGGCCAGGCGGGGGGAGGAGGCGGAGGGATCAGAACCGGGCGCGGAACCCGAGGACGACATTGCGTCCGCGCAAGGGGGCCAGATTGCTGATGAAGGAGGCGTGGTTCAGCGCCTTTTCGTCCAGCAGGTTGGTTCCGCGCAGGAAGATCTGGCCGTCGATGTCGCCCAGACCGACTCGGTCCAGCCCCACGTCGTAGGCGAGGGTGGCGTTCACCATCTCATAGCCGGGGGTCGTGGTTTCGAAGGCGGCGATACGGTCCTGTTCGAAGACGTGGACGTATTCGAGATTGCCGGACCAGGTGCCCTGATAGAAGTCGCCGCGCGCGCCCAGGCGGCCCGCCGGAATGCGCGGCAGGTCGCCGCCGTCGCCCTTGAGATCGGCCCGGACATAGTCGCCGAAGACCGTGGCCGACAGGCCCGGCCGGAAGTCGTGCGTGACCTGCCCCTCGATCCCGGTGAAGCGGGCGTCGGCCTGGGTGTAGCGGATCAGGCGGAAGTCCTCGAACTGGTCGAGGGTGTCGGCGAAGATGTAGCCGTCATAGTCGTAGTGATAGAGGCTGGCGGCGAAGGTGGTGGCGCCTTCGGTCTTCTTCAGCGCCAGCTCGATCGAGTTGGCCGTTTCGACGTCGAGGCTGGCCGTGCCGATCTCATAGGTGTTGGTCGCCAGGTGGACGCCGCGCGCATAGAGCTCCTGAGCGGTCGGGGCGCGCTGCGACCGCGCGACCGACAGGGTGGCGACATAGCCGGGCGTAAAGGTCCAGCTGGCGGCGGCCGAGGCCGAGAAGGGCGAGTGGCTGGTGTCGGCCCGTCCCAGGGCGCGGGCGTCCTGCCATTCCTGACGCAGGGCGCCTTCGAAGCGCCAGTCGCCGGTCGCATATTCTTCCATCAGGAAGACGGCGTGGTTCTCGGCCCGGCTCTCGGGGATGAAGGACTCCGCGCCGACGGCGGCGAAGTCGCTGCGCGAGGTCTGGGCGCCGATGACGCCGCGCACCCCGCCGATGGCGGCGTGCTGCACCTCGACGCGGGCGTCATAACCCTCGTTGGTGAAGGTGGTGGCGATCTCGCCGTCGTCGATCTCGTCGTGGCGATAGTCGGTGAAGCCGCCGCGGAAGCGGATGCGCTCGATCCCGGCGAACGGATCCTCGATCTCGCCCCGAATGTCGACGCGCTTGCTGATCAGGTCTACGATCGGGACATGGTCATGATCGTGGTCGTGATCATGATCGTGGTCATGGTCGTCGTCGCCGTGGTCGTGGCCTCCGCAGTGCAGGCTGGAGCCGTGCGGATGGCAGGACTCGTATTCGTGGCTGTGGCCGGGCAGGCCGTATTCGCTGCGCTGTTCCGTATAGGCGGCGCCCAGATAGCCGCGCGAACCGATCCACGACAGGCCGAGCGTCGCGGTCGAGCTGCGGTTGAAGGATCCGTCCAGCGTGGCTTCGCCGAAGTCGGGAACCTCGTAGTCGTCGGTGCGGCGCCCGGCGGCCTCGACGCGGATGGCGAAGGACCCCGCCCCGGCGGTCAGGCCGACCACGCCGGCTTCTTCATTGTCCGCCGTGCCGAGGCGGAACTCGGCGACGCCCTCGCCGCCGTTCTCGGGGATGCGCGTCGGAATCTTCTTGTCGATCAGGTTGACCGCACCGCCGATGGCGCCCCCGCCGTAGAGCAGGGCGGAGGGGCCGCGCAGGATCTCGACGCCTTCCAGCAGCAGGGGCTCGCCTGACACCGCGTGGTCCGGCGAGACCTCGGAGGCGTCCATCAGGGCCGAGCCGTCGGTCAGTACTTTTACGCGCGGCGCCGTCTGACCGCGGATCACCGGACGGCTGGCGCCGCCGCCGAAGGTGTCGGAGTTGACGCCCGGCAGGCCGTTCAGGGTTTCGCCCAGGGTGGACTGCCGTCGCTGGACCAGTTCGTCGCCGCGCAGCACCGCCACGCTGGACACCACCTCCTTGCTCGACCGGCCCAGGGCGTCGGCGGTCACGACCACATCATCGACGCGGGTCGTGGCCGGTCCGGACTGGGGCAGGGCGTCGGCCCAGACCGTCGTCGAAATTACTGAAAAACTCGCGGCCGCGAGCAGGATCGATCTTGAGTGCATGACGCTCCCCGTTCATGAAGAGAGTCGCTATTATGTTATATCGTAACATTCATCAAGCGAACTTGAGCGGAGATTGGAATGAGGGGCGAGGGAGCGGCGGCGGAGGCCGAGCGGGTGCAGGCCGAGGTCTGGCGAATGATCGGGCGGGCTTTCGAGGCGTGTCGGGCCAACGGCCTCAGCCAGTCCGATCTGGCGAAAAGGCTGGGCGTCCCGCGCGGGCAGGTCTGCCTGTGGCTGAGGGACAAGGAGCGCATGACCCTGAAGGCGGCGGTGCGTCTGGCGGACGCCATGGGCCATGATCTGGACGTGCGACTGATCCGACGAGCGGCGCTTCGACCTGCCCAGGCGGAGGCGCAATGAGCCTGTTCGATCACGTCGAGACCTTGCAGGGAGACCTGCCCTGGGGGCGGTTTCTGGACGCCGGAACAGGCGTCAATTCGAGCCTCTGGAGCACGGCTCTGACCACGGAGGCCTGGACCGGGGTGACCGCCGCGGCCGGCCATGCTGACCAGGTGCGGGCCTCGGTCGGCGCGCGCTTTCGTCCGCAGGACAGGCTGCTGCTCAGCAACTGGACCGACGAGAGTCTCTTGGCGGGCGAGGTCCACGACACGGTTCTGGCCGACTATCTGATCGGCGCGGTGGAAGGGTTCGCGCCCTATTTCCAGCAACTGCTGCTGCGGCGTCTGCGCCCCATGACGGGACGGCGGCTCTATGTCGTGGGGCTTGACCCCTACGTCGTCGGGCCTGCCGAGACGGACGAGGCCAAGATGGTGCGCGAGATCGGCAAGCTGCGGGACGCCGTGCTGATGCTGGCGAACGAAACGCCCTATCGCGAATATCCGGCGGAGTGGACGTTGAACGCGCTCGCCGGCGCCGGCTTCAGGGTGCTGTCAGCGCGGCGTTTTCCCAATCGCTACAAGGCGAAATGGGTGAATGGCCAGTTGGACATGACGTTGAGGCGCCTGCCCTTTCTGGCCGATCCGGCTCTGGCGTCGCAACTGCGTGCGACGGCCGAGGACATGCGGCGGCGTGCTCTTGCGCTTTGCGAGGAGCGGCGCGGCCTCCGGCATGGCGCGGACTATGTCATCGCCTGCGAGCCGATGAATTGATCGCTTTTTTGATTATTGAGAATCGTTATCAATTACGCTAGAGGCCTTCTTCCCTTCGATTTCGGACCAGCGCCATGCCGTCGCCCATCCCTCTGTCCGAAGATGAGATCGGAGAGACAGATCGGCGCCTGAAGGGCTTGGTCCGAAGCCGGGTCGGTCACCGCGAGGACTGCGAGGACATCGCCCAGGACAGTTGGCTGCGGATGGCGGCCACGGCGCGAGAGAGCCGGGCGCCCATCGTCAATGCCCGAGGCTATCTGTTCCGCATCGCCCGCAATCTGATCGTGGACCATAGGCGGCGCGGCGCGGCCAGACCGCCGATCGACGGGGACGACGCCTTGCTGACGGTGGTCGATCCGCGCCCCGATCCGGAGCGCGTGCTGATCACCCGGATCGAGCTGGCGCGCATGGACCGGATCATCGCCGCCATGCCGGCCCGTCCGCGCGAGGTCTTCCGCCTGTCGCGGATCGAGGGCCTGTCCTTCGCCGAGATCGGTCGTCGGATGAAGCTGTCGCGGCAGACCGTGCACGAACACATGGGGCGGGCGCTGTTGGCCCTCCAACTGGCGGCGGACATGGATTTCGACGCAGAAACCTGACAAGGGACGCGGTCTTTCGTCCTAGACAGGGAGCGCCTGCGTCGGCGCCTGGAACATAAGAGACGAATGTGAGCGCAGGACGGAGCCAGGCCGGGGCGGACCCGGCGGCGGAGGCGGCGATCGCCTGGTTCGTGCGCCTGCACGACGACCCGGCCGATCTCAGCCTTCGTGCGGAATTTGAAGCCTGGCGCGACGCCGATCCGCGCCATGCCCGCGCCTATGAGCGCCTGCAACGCCTGTGGGGGGCATCGGCGCACCTGCCCAGTCTGGCGGTTCAGAAGCCGACGATGGATCGACGCAGGATGCTGCGCGGCGCGGTCGGCGCCGGGGGGGCTGCGGCTGTCGCCCTGGTCGGCGGGCGTCTGGCTCTGGGGCCGCATCCGTTCGCCGACTATGCGACCCGGCCGGGCGAGACGGCGCGCGTCGCCCTGGCGGACGGATCGCTTGTCGAGCTTTCGACCGCGACGGCGGTGAATGTGGACTTCAACGCCCGCCGTCGTCGTCTGCGCCTGCTGGGCGGCGAGGCGTGGTTCCGGCCGGCCGCGACGGACGCCAGACCCTTCATCGTGGAGGCGGCGGGCGGCTGGATCGAGGCGGGCGAGGTGGCTTTCGCCGCGGCGATCGAGACGGACGGCGCGCGTGTCGGGGTCACGGCGAAGGCGGTGCGGGTCGGAATGGGACAGGCCGTCGCGACCCTGAGGGAAGGCTATGGTCTTTCCTATGGACGAGCGGGGCTGGAGCCGCCGCGTCCCTTGTCGGAGGACAGCATGGCCTGGCGCGACGGACGCCTGGTCTTCGTCAATGCGCCTCTGGGGCGCGTGGCGGCCGTCCTTGACCGCTGGACCGGCGGGCGCACCTTGATTCTGGACGACGACCTGGCGGCGCGGCCCGTCACCCTGCTCACCCGCACGACCGAAGCCGCGCGGGGCCTGGAGCGCCTGGCCCAGGCGACGCCGATGCGCATTCGGCGCGGCGGCTCCTTGTTGGCGGTTGTGACGCCAATATGAAAATAAATCTCATTCGCACCTGACGGCGGAGGGGCGCCATCGTCTTTCTCACCGAAGGGCGGGCGTCTGTGGCTCGCCGATTATCCCGCGTGAGGGGCGTATGAAGACGAGATTGGGCGGCGGCCGGGTTCTGATGATGGCCGTCTTGATGGGCACGACGGCCTTGGGCGCGGTCGGCGTGTCGGGCGCTCCCGCCTGGGCGCAGACGCAGGACACGGCGTTCGACATCCGGCCGCAACCGCTGGGCGCGGCCCTGGCGGCCTACAGCCGGGCGACGGGCGTGAACCTGGTCTATGGCGGGGCCATGCCCGACGTGCGCTCGCCGGGTGCGGTCGGGCGGATGTCGTCGTCGGAAGGCTTGTCGCGCATCCTGGCCGGCAGCGGTCTGACCTATAGCTTCACCGGGGCGGGAACCGTGCGGCTTGAGCCGGCGCCCCAGCGTGCGGCGGGGGACGGCGTGATCCAGCTCGGCGCCGTGCGGGTGGAGGGGGCGACGACCTCGACCGGTGCGATCGGCGACGCGGGGCTGAGCGACGACGCGGTGTACAGCGAACCGGCGCCGGTCGCCCAGATCGGTGCGGACCGCATCGAACGCTATCGCGGATCCAGCCCGGCGGACGTGTTCCGCGGCACGCCCGGCGTCCTGTCGGGCGAGGCGCGCAACGGGGCGGGCGCCATCGATGTGAACATCCGGGGTCTGCAGGGCTTCGGCCGGGTGACGACCAAGATCGACGGCGCCGAGAACGCGGTCACCGTCTATCAGGGCTATCAGGGGGTTTCGAACCGGACCTTCATCGATCCGGACTTCATCGCGGGCGTCGATGTGACCAAGGGGGCCGACGCGGCGGCGTTCGGCAACGCCGGCTCGGTCGCCATCCGCACCCTGGACGCGGGCGACATCGTGCGCGAAGGCGAGACCTGGGGTCTGCGGGTGCGCGGCGGGTTGCGCGGCAACACCTCGGACCCGACGGCGGGGGATCTGAGCGGCTATGTCTATCGCTCGGTCGTCGGCACGGCGGAGCCGTCCAAGACGGGCATGGACCGCCCCGGCGCGCTTGAGCCGACCAGCGGCTGGGCCAGCGTCGTCGGCGCCTATTCCAGCGACGCGATCGACCTGTTGGCGGGCTACACCTATCGCGAGCAGGGGAATTCCCATGCGGGCGAGCATGGGCCCGTGGCGCGCCCCCTCAACATCGGCGACACCAAGATCTGGAGCGGCATTCAGCCGAACACCATGATCAACGCCGGTCTGGCCAACTATCGCGCCGGCGAAGAGGTGCTCAACAGCCAGTTGGAGACCCAGTCCTGGCTGGCCAAGGCCACAGCGCGGTTCGGCGACGGCCAGGTCGTGCAACTGGGCTACAACGGTTTCCGCAGCGAGGCGGGGGATCGTCTGGCGTCGCGCCAGACCAGTCGGGAAGGCCAGGCCCAGCAGCAGGCGCGCACGGCGGGAACCCTGCTGGACGCCTATACGGCCCGCTATCTGTGGGCGCCGTCCGACAGCGACCTGATCGACCTGAAGGCCAACGTCTATTGGTCGCACCTGGAGCTGCGCAACCCGATCCGCGGCGGGCGTCTGGCGACGCCCAAGAGCCTGGGGCTGGACGAGAACTTCCGGGTCGGCTCCGACAGCGACCTGTGGGGCGTGGACGTCAGCAACCGCTCGCGCTTCTTCCTCGACAGCGGGGATCTGGAGCTGACCTACGGCCTGTCCTATCGCGGCGAGGACACGCGCGGCAGCCGTCATACGGCCGTGCTGGAGGGCTGGAACACGCCGCGCGACGGCTTCCGGCACGAGGTCGCGGGCTTCGCCAAGGGCGCCTATACGCCGCGTGACTGGCTGACGCTGAACGGCGGCCTGCGCTACACCCACTACTGGTCCGAGGACCGTTACGATCCCTATGAGGTCTATCAGAACGCGCCGGAGAAGCAGGACGTCCGCATGGACGACGGCGGCTTCAGCCCGTCGCTGGGCCTGGTCCTGCGGCCTATGGAGGGCGCGCAGCTCTATCTCAACTATTCCAGCACCCTGCGGGCGCCGGGCCTGACCGAGACCATTTCGGCCTTCAACAGCTTCGTCGCCAACAAGCAGATTCAGCCCGAACGGTCGAAGAACTGGGAGCTGGGCGCCAATCTGATCCGCAACGACCTGCTGGCCCAGGGCGACCGCGCCCAGTTCAAGCTGGGGTATTTCCACTGGGTCGTGGACGACTACATCGCCCGCAACGTCCGCACCGAGCCGACGATCGCCCTGAACATCGAGAACATCCATCAGGCGCGCTTCGAGGGGCTGGAGTTCAGCAGCCGCTATGAGCTGGGCGGCCTGACGGCGGACTTCGCCGCCAACTACTACCTCGACATCCAGTATTGCCGCACGGCGGACGCCTGCGGTCAGAAGTCGCTGTACGGCGACTACGCCACCAACCACGTGCCGCCGGAATACAGCCTCGAGCTGGCCCTGTCGCAGAAGCTGATGCAGGAGCGGCTGACCGTCGGCGGTCGGGTGCAGCACACCGGGCCGCGCGCCATCGGCCACGGCGATGTGACGGCCCAGGGCGCGGGCCAGTTCGTCGCCCTGGTCGACTGGAAGCCCTACACCCTGACCGATCTGTTCGCGGACTATCGCGTCACGGACCGGCTGACGGCCAGCCTGCGCGTCGAGAATCTGTTCGACCGTTACTACATGGACCCGCTGGGTCTGGTGACGCAGCCGGGGCCGGGGCGCACCGTCTCCTTCAGCCTGACGCAGCAGTTCGGCGGCGATCAGCCGATCAACTGGCTGGAGCCTTTCAGCCTGGAGCCGGGCGAGGTTACGCGCGACTGGACCGGCTTCTATCTGGGGGCGTACGGCGGGGGCCAGTCCGCCTCCTCGACGGGCAACGCGACCACGTTGAACGGGGCCGCCAATCCCAATGCGGCGCGCGAGGCGGCGAAATGGAACGCGCCCAGCGGCCTGATGGGGCTGCAGGCCGGCTATAATCATCAGCTTCAGAACCGCTGGGTGGTCGGCGTCGAAGCGGACTGGAGCCGCACCTATCTGCGCGATCGGGTGAAGACCCTGTCCCTTGATCCGGGCATGGCGGGGCAGGGCTATCTGGAAGCCGACCGGGCCTTTGAAGTCAGCTGGACGGCAGGCGTCCGCGCTCGTTTGGGCTACGCTTTCAGCGACCGCTTCATGGCCTATGGTTCAGGCGGCCTGGCGCTGGCACATGAGACCCAGTCGCGCGATCAGTATATCTCCAACTCGGGCCATGTCTCGGCGCCCCTGGGCAGCGAGACCAGCATCTTCTTCGTCGAACGCGCCTCGGTGACGCGCAAGGGCGTCTCGATCGGAGCGGGCGCCGAATACGCCCTCAGCGACCGCTGGTCCCTTCGTGCGGAATACAACTACAGCCGCTTCGGCAAGCAGGACTTCGACTTCGCCAAGGCGAGAGCCGGAACCGGCGCGGACTACACCAGTCAGCGCCAGATCGGCGTCGAAATCTATGACCCGTCGAAGGATCCCAACATGGCCTGGCTATGCGCCATCGATGCTTCATTCTGTCAGCCCCGTGAACGGCCGATCTATGAAACCGTCCAGCATGTCGGCACGTCGTCGGTGGAGGAGGGACGGCGCGCATCCAGCGACCTGGACCTGCACGCCGTGCGTATCGGCCTGAACTTCCGGTTCTGAGGCGGGGATGGCGATGAGCGGGGCGTTGACGGCCGCCGGGGGTGAGACTCCGGCGCGGCGGCCATGTCGCCGGCGTGGCGCCTGGGGGCGTGGAGTGGCGGCGTCGCTGCTTCTGCATGCGGCGCCCCTGCTGATCGCGAGCGGCTTCTGGGCCGCGCGTCCCGACGTGGTCCAGATTCCGGATCAGGTCTTCGAGGTGGAGCTGGTGCAGATGCAGGCCCCGCCCCGGCCGCCTTCGGAGCAGCCGCCGGGTCCGCAACAGACCGAGGCCGCCGCTGCGCCGGTTCAGCCCCGGCCGCCGATCCAGCCGCGTCCGTCAGCGGCCGTCCCTGTGAGTGTGGAGACCTTGCCCCTGAAGGTGGCGCCTGAGCCGACGCCGCAGGTTTCCGCGGCGCCGCCGGCGCCCGCGACGACGGCGCCGCCCGCGCGTCCCGCGCCCCCGGCGGCAGTCGCCGCCTCGGCGCAGACGTGGGAGGGGATGCTGCTGGCCCACCTGGAACGACGCAAACGATACCCGGCGGAAGCTCGCGCTCAGCGGCGCGAAGGCGTGGCCTACGTCCGTTTCACCATGACCAGGGACGGACGGGTTCTTTCGGCGGACCTGGAGCGCAGCTCAGGACACCCGGCGCTGGACCGCGAAGCCGTGGCCCTGCTTCGCCGCGCCCAGCCCCTGCCCAAGCCGCCGCCGGAAATTTCCGGCGACCCCGTCAGCCTGTCCGTGCCGGTCGAGTTCTTCATGCGACGCCGATGAACCTGGTCGCCGTTGCCTCGCGTCACTAGCGGAACAAGGCTTCGACCTCGGCTTGGGCTGGCGGGCCCCTCTGTGCGCCAAGGTCAAGGCTTCAGAAAATCTTGAGGGCAGCGTCAAGACTTCACGATGAGCGCGCCTAGCCTGTCTCCGTCAGAAGCGGGAGACAACGGCATGGCAAGACCGACTGGCCCATCCAATTCCTTGACGGCCTCGAGCCGGAAGAAGGGCGACGACTTGGATCGCCCCTCTTCATCGATGTCATGGGGCGCATGTACGCTATTGGCGGCGCTTCTTTCCCTTGCCGCCTGCAACTCGCCATCGGTTGCGAACGGCAGCGACAGGACAGCGCCATCCACTGCAGAGAATGCGGGGAGCGGGGCGGGGGCGCAGATCGGGCAGGGCTTGTCGGCGCCGGACCGGAGCGCCGTCATGCGTGCGGCGGGCTTCTCTAACCTGCAAGCCGACAACCGCTGGACCTGGCGTGATCTCGAGGACGCCGAGAACCTCTGCGAGGACGTGTGGGCCGAGATCGAGGACGTCCGGGACCTGAACGGCGATGGTCGGTTGGAGGCCGTTGTGAAGGCTGATGGCGATCAGTGCTGGGGCATGAACCAGCATTTTGTCACGGTCCTGCACCGCACGAGCGGAGAATGGGCGTCGCTGATCGCTTTCCAGGCGCGTTTCGCCAACTACGGATTCCATGCCCGGCCCGGGCTGGCCTGGCCCGACATCGAGATCGCCAGTGGAGACGAGACGGGTTGCGTCAGCTTCCAGCGCTGGAACGGGCGGGCCTACATCGACGGAGGAACGTCGGCCGAAGGCCGCATCTGCACGCTGACGCCCGAAGGGCGCGCTGCGGGCGGTGCGACCGCACAGGCGCGAGGGACGGTCGCGTTCCCGCCGATCGAGAAGGGCTATTACGCCATCGGCGTCAGCTGCGCCGAAGCCGCCGCCGATCCGACCGGCGTGCTGATGTACCTGGACGAGCGGCGGGTGGCCTCGTTCGACGGCGGTCGGCGGGTTCAGCGCGTGGAGGCGTTGGGCGGCGATCGCTATCGATTCCAGGGAGCGGATCTGGTCATCAGCGTCTCCGGTCGCACCAGCTTCGTCAACGCCTACGGCGACATCCACACCCACTGTCCGACCGCCCAGATTCCGCGCGAGGAGCGCGAGGACTGGGGCGACCTTCGGGACGACAGGTGAACTCAGGCTCCGTCGGCCATACGGCCGTCGGGGGCGGCGGCAAGACAGGAAAGAACCGTGGGATCACACTACAATCGACGCCAAGAGGACGGCGATGTCCTGTTCAGCGTGACGCCGGCTCCCTATCCGGGAGACAAGGCCGCCGGGCAGATCATGATGCTGGGCGTGGGGGCGATAGGCGTCGGCGTCTTGCTGCTGCTGTTCGTCGTCGGGATCGCCTTCATCGGGCTGGGGATCGCCTGGATTGTGCAGAGCCGAAAACTCAGGGCGCGATGGGTGCAGGAGAACGGGGACCGAAAGCCCAAAGACATCCTGGTCAGTCCATCGGGAGTCGTGGCTGACGGCCGCCTCTATGCGGCTGCCGACATCGTGGAGTTGGTCGCGACCCATCCCGACGCCGGGGCGTCCGGACGGACAGGAGCCGCCGTCGCCGCACTCAGGAACGCCCAGATGGCCGTCAGCTACCAGGCGAGCGTGCGTTTGCGGTCGGACAGCCGGCCGATCGTCCTGGTCAGCGGCCTTACCCACGAAACCGCGACCGCATTGATCCGAAACATGACCGCAGCGCTCTTCGACGCAAGGGAAGCGTGACGAGGCGCGCCGACAGGTTCTACCTTGGCCGTTCACCGTGGAGGGTCTGATGTCCGAATTCCGCGTTTCCCTGCTCCAGTTCGGCGTCGCGCTGACCGGCGCGCTGCTGTTCCTGGTCGTGGCCATTGTCTTGATCCGGGGACTTCATCCGGCGCTCGAACGCGGGCTGATCTGGGTAAGGCCGGGGTTTCAGCGTCTGGACCGCGCCTTGGCGCTCACCGTGGCGCGGTGGATCGGGCTGGACGAAGAGGGACGGGCGCGCCGCTGGGGGCGTTTGCTGGCGGTGCTCCTGGGAGCCGGCGCGATCGGAGCTCTGCTCCCTCCCCAGCTTGGCGCGCCGGTGCTGGTTCTGGGTCTGGTCGCCGTCCTCGCCGTGTTTCGGCGCTGGGCCTGGGACGAGGAAGATCGCGCCGCCGGCGTGAGTTCAGAGCGGCGTCGGGCGCCCGGAAGCGAGGACTACAACAACGAACTCCTGGTCGCGCTTTCGGCGGTCTTCATGCTGGGCAGTCTGCTGGTCTGGAGGCTGACAGGCCTGCACGTCTTCAGCGCGGCCTCGGGGATCGGCGGGCTGGAATATGTGACCTATGTCGCCTCCGAGGCGCTGGAGGCGCTGCCGATCATCGGAAATATCGAGGTGATGGGCTACGACAACCCGTCCGGGGTTCAGGCCGTGCTGCCCACCGGCGGCGGGGTCGCCTTCGCCTTGCGCATGGGGTTGGACCTTCTGGTCATCGGCGGCCTGCTTCAGGCGCTCGCTGTCGCGCGCCGGATCGCGACAGGTCAGGACTTGCGACGATACGAAGAGGCCCTGCGCGCCGCGGGAACCGAGGAACGGGCTGACGCCGCCTTGCAGGGGGTGGCGGATCTGGCGCGTCGCGGCAACGTCGCCGCCCTGACCCTACTCGAGAAGATCGCGCTGCCGTCGGACGGGGAGGCCCGCCATGAGGTCTTCAAGCGACGCGCCGCCGCGGATGCGCTTCTGAGCCTCTACGAAGAGGGTTCCGTGGTCGGCGTTTCGGGGCTGAACGCCGCGATCCTGACCTATGACGTCCTGATCACGCCTGAGCTGCAGCGCGAGGCGCCTCTGCAATGGGCGAGGTCGGTGGCCGCCAGGGCGCACGCCGCATACCTTCTGGGCATGCTTCTGGGGGGCGAGCAGGGCCGGCGTCGTCTGATCGAAGCAGGAGAGGGCTTCAAGCTGGCCGCTCAGAGCTTGTCCATTCTCGAGGCGACGCGGCTAGCGGATCGCGCGGAGCTCGGCTACTGGGCGGTTCAGGTGGAGGCGCTTCATCAGGTCGAGGCGATCCCACCCGAGCATCCGCCGTTGCTGATCACGGACATCCAGGGGTTCATCGACCGCATGGGGCCGGCGAGCGAGGCCGAGGTCGTCGATGAAACCCGCAGACTGATCGCACGGATCGGAACCTGGATGCTGGCGCGCGGCATGACGCCCCCCGCCGCGTCCGCAGCGACGCCAGGCATGCCCCTGGCGCAACTGGATCAAGCCGCAGCGACTATCCAGCAGTTCGCCCGCGAACCCTCTGACGAGGCCCTCGAACGTCTGGATCGGACGATCCTCAATCTCGAGGCGCTTCACGCCCAGGCGCAGACCGCGGCGGTTCGATCCGACGCCGCCCTGCGTCTGGCCCAGGCCTGGAGCGCTCGCGCCCGCGCGGTCGCTACCTCGCGGCAGGACGCGCTTCGGAAGATCGACAGGTGGTGCGAGGCGCTCGCCACCCAGACGAGCAAGGCGCCGAGGGTCCGGGCGGTCGTGCGGGAGATCCAGGCGAAGCGTTTCGTGATGGAGGCCTCGACCACGCCGTTCGGACCGAAGCGGGAGGCTCTCGCGGAGCGCGCGATCGAGACCTATCGACAGCTGGTGAACGACCCGGATCTGGGCGATGATCCTCTGTCGATCGAGGCGCGAGTCAATATGGCGATCGCCCTTCTCAATTTCGCGGAAGGCGCCCGACCCGACCTCGCGCGGATTCGGCTGGAGGAGGCGGCTCAACTCACCGACGGCCTGCGCCAGACGGCGGATCCGACAGCGAGGGCGTCCGCGGCTCTCACCGGGTCGAACGTTCGCAGGGACCTCGCGCCGCTCTGGCCGGAAAACCAGCGGCGGGACCTGCTGGATCTGGCGATCCGCGACGCCGAGGCGGCGGTCGATGGCTATGGCGCGTTGGGCAACGAGGAGGGGCGGCTGCTCGCCATGCGGGCGCTGGGCCTGTCCCACATGGATCAGGCCATGCTGGAAGGTTCCGGTCCCGAGGCGGACCAGCATGCCCGTGAGGCGTTCCCGGCCTTGGAATTCGTCGTGGCTGGTCTCGATCGCGGCCGAGACCGGGGCCTCTGGTTCACGACGACGCACGCCTTCGCGGACCTGGCGGCCTATCTGGGCGCGCAGGATCGCGATCGGGACAGACTGACCCTGGCGACGACCCTGCTGGCCGAGTTGCGCCGACTATGCATCGGCCCGTTGGAGACCCGGGCGCCCTACGTCGACAAGTCGGCTGCGGCCGTCGAGCGGACTCTTCGCGACTGGGACGGACAGGCCTGAGAACAGAGGCGTCGGACGGTCAGGCGGATGTCGATCGGCTCCTGAGCTTCACGTTCAAACATGCTGAAACATGCTCAGGATCGGCCTTGCTTTCTGCGTCAGGCGAGACGGGATCAAGCCTATGCGATGGCTTCCTTCGGCTCCAGAATGACGAAAAGGCCGTCCATGCGTTCGGATCGCACCGGAACCTCGTCAGCCAGCAAGGTGTCGTCGATCATCTCCACGACGCCGTCCGGAGACAGGGCCAAGCCGGTCGCGAAGAAGCTCTGGCGGTGACAGACCACAAGCAAATACAGCCAGCGGCCCTCGGCGTCGAAGCCGGCCGGTTCGATGGCGCGGACATGGCCCGCGCAGAGGTCCCGCAGGGCGTCGACGTCCGTCGCCCGGTCCGCCAGATCCTCGAAGGATTCCATGGGCTGGAACCGCTCTCCCTCATGGCGAACGCAGTTCATGAAGAGCCGGATGTAGTCCAGGCGCGCGTCCTCGTCGTGAAGGTGCGGGCCGACGGCGTCGTTCAGGTCGTGAATCCAGACCGAGGTTCCATCGACGGCCAGCACCTTGTTCTCGGTCAGCACGAAGGCGGCGATCCCGGTCGCGCCGCCGCTGACGCGGCCCTGGGTCTCGATCAGCATTCCCCCGCCATGACAGCGCAGCGGCCGCGTGCGGACCCAATCGCAGAAGCCGGCCAGGGGGAAGGGGGTGCGTGTCGAGCCGACGCGGTGGTGAGCGCCGATCAGGCGCAGGACCTCGGCCGCCGCCTCGGGGGGCAGATCTGTCCAGTCGCCGGGCAGGCCGGGCGACCGGCTCCAAGGCTCGCGCGGGCTACACACGGCGTCCGCCAGTCGCGCGGCCTCGACTGCAGTCAGCGGCCACCCCTCGTCGCGCGCCTGCAGCCAGGCAAGAGCCAGCTTGCCGGACCATACCGCGCTGGCCATGCCGGACAGGTCGTCGAGTTCGCGCCCGACCACGATGCGGTAGGCGTCCTGGGCGGCTGCGTAGAACACCGGGTCCGCTGTCACGCCGTCGATCAACATCGGAGGAAAGGGCTTCTCCTCTTCAGTCGGCCTTTCGAGCCTTCGGAGCAAGGGCGTGAGCTCGGTCAGGCGGGGACCCAACTGGGCGTTGGGGGCCATGTCCAGCAATGCCTGCACTTGTTGCAGTCGCTGGGCGTCCAGAAGCAGGCGGTTCTTCAGCGCGCCGTTGACCGCAGGAAGCGCCCTCATCAGGTCGGCCGCGTAGCCCAGAAGGTAGCTCGCGACGACGGAGTTGGACCACATGCGCTCGGTGAGGGTGAAGAAGCGGCCGTCCAGGTCCGTCGGCGTCAGGACCTGAGACGAGTTTCGCAACGGAGCGAGGGCGACCGCTTCCGCCATCCTGCGGCACACACTGGCCTCGCCGGCCAGCCTTCGTCGCGTGTCCGCCTCGTCGCTCTCGATCGAGTTGAGAAACTCTGCGGCGAACCGGAGCGCGTCGCCGGCGAGCACGCCGACCGTGTCGCCCTCGCGTCGGGCGGGATTGAGGTCCGGCGTCGGCGGCGCGGTCTTGGCGTGCATGTTTCCCTCTCCCCTCCGGGACGCGGCCAAGGAGGCCGCGTCGGCCTGATCGTCGCCAAGTATCCACCGACGCAGGCGGGCTCTGCGCTCCAGGGTCATTGGAAGCAATGCGAGCGGACGGGGACGCGGTCGGCTGATCGGCGAAGCAGGTCTGCGGCGGGCGGTGATGCGAGACTGAGGAGGCGAGTGGGCATGACGGTTCCTCCCAGTCAGCGTCGTGCAAGCGGATTGCGGATCAGGCCCAGGCCCGAGGCGATCAGGCCCGCGCCGGCGGCGAGCAGCAGCCACGGACCGATCTCGACGGATATGAGAGCCTCGGCCTGGGCGGCCGCAGCCTCGCCGAGCGGGTTCATGGTCGAGATCAACCCCAGGATCGCCGACCGCAGCAGGAAGGTCAGGCCGCCGGCGAGGAGGGCGGCGATGCCCGCCGCCAGCTCCCAGGGGCGCAGGGCCGCGCCCGCCCAAGCCTGCCAGACCAGCCACAGGGCGGCGAGCATGGCGGCGAAGCGCAGGATCAGGGCGGCGTCCACCGTCTTCAGGAAGCCGACCGCGCCCAGCCCCTTGTGGATCTCGGAGCGCTGCTCCTCAAGTGAGGTTATGCGATCCCCGACATTGCCGTAGCCGTAGACGCTGTCCGGGGCGCCGGCGCCGCGCCGGGCGGCTTCGGTCTGGAAGCGGGCCAGATCGCGTTCCAGGTCGGCCAGGCGGCGCCGACCCTGCTCGGCCTGTTCGAGGTTCGGTCTGACGGCGGCCGTGATCTTGTCCAGCCCCAACTGGGACACGGTCATCATCGGCGAGGATAGAGCCGGCAAGAAGAAGGCGATCATCACCAGGAGGGCCAGCGGCAGGGCCAGGGTTCCCTTGAACAGGCCGATGACCTTTTCGCCGCCGGACGACCGGGCCAAGGCCTCGACCGAGGCCACGCCGGCGCCGGTGAAGGCGCCGACGGCCGGATAGACGTCTCGCGCGGCGCCGCCTTCAACCTCGAAGTCGACGCCGGCCCCGACCGAGGCGGGACGTTCGCCGCGCCAGTCGGCGGCCTCGTAGCGATAGCGCTTGCCGTCGTCGCCCGTGATGGCGCCGGCCAGTTCGCCGGTGGCGACGCCCAGAATCTTGCCTTTCATGGCTCATTCCTCCTGTTCGAGATTGATGCGTCAGGCCGGCTGGGGCGCCGTGGTGAACTCCGTCAGGACGTCGTCGACCAGACGGATGTTCTTCTGGGCCCGGGCGATCACCCACCAGCCGATCAGCGCCATGGTGACGCCTGCCGGGATGCCGATGATGGTCAGGCAGACGAGAACGCCGGAGACGATCAGCCCCCATCCGCCCCGGACCGCCGTTCTCGACGTCTGGACCAACGAGGCCTTCACGGATGCCAGCACGTCCAGGTCGGCGGACCCGGCGCGCTTGAAGGCGCCGAGCGCTGCGGACCGTTCAATTCGGTTGGGGAAAAGCGGGTTCTCCATGCCTGTCGGCCTCCGTTAGGGAGCGCGCCTGTCGCGCTGCCAGAAGGCCAGCGTGGCCGGTTCGCTCCACAGGGTCCTGACGTCGAGCTAAAGAAGTTCTCAAGTCGTCAGTCGATGGTCGTCGAGCGTTGCCATTTCGGACCGGCGTCCCATAGGTTTCCTGATCGCAAGCGTCGTTCGAGGGGGCTTCATGGCAGAGGGTGGTTCCGGAGCGCGCCGGAGACGGCGCAGATGGCGGTTCGCGGACGCAGTGTTCGACGAGGCCGCCTGGAGCCTGTCCGTATCCGGCCAGCCTGTGGAACTGGAGGGCAAGCCGCTTCAGGTTCTGCACGAACTGTTGCTCAGCGCCGGTGAGGCGGTGACCAAGGCGGAACTCTTCGATGCCGTCTGGCCTGGCGTCCACGTGGTGGAAGCCTCCCTGACCACGGCCGTGTCCAAGCTGCGCGGAGCCCTCGGAGAGGGCGGGGCCGATGTGATCCAGACCCTGCCTCGGGTCGGCTACCGCCTGGCGGGGCCGGTCGAGATCGAGCAGTTGTCGACGCCCCTGGCGCCGCGCTTCGCCTTCGCGCCGGGGGACACGGTTCCAAGGCGTCCGCAATGGGTGCTCGCGGAGGCGCTGGGCGACAGCGGCGCCGGCGACGTCTGGCGGGCGCGCCACCAGAAGGTCGATGAGAGCCGCATCTTCAAGTTCGCCGACGCTCCGGATCGGCTGCGAAGCCTGCGCCGCGAGGTCGCCCTGTTCCGACTGATGCGCAACGTGCTGGGCGATCGGCGGCCCTGCGTCGACGTGCTGGAATGGAATTTCGATGCGGCGCCCTACTTCATTGAAGCGGCGGACGCGGGACGGGACATGCGCGCCTGGGCCGGCGCCCTGGAGGGGGGGCTGGCCGCCATGCCGCTGGAGTCCCGGATCGCCGTCGTCGCCGACCTGGCGCGCGCTGTGGCGGCTGCGCATGGCGCAGGGGTGCTGCACAAGGACCTGAAGCCCGCCAATGTGCTGATCGAGACGCCGCCGGACGGCCCCCCCGTCGTCCGCCTCGCTGATTTCGGCAGCGGCTGGTTGGTCGATCAGGCGGCGCTGGACCTGCATGGCATTTCGGGCGGCGGCTTTCCGCCGGGAGAGGATGACGCCTCGACCCGCTCCGACACCGCCGCCTATCGCGCGCCCGAGGTGGCGCAAGGGGGCGCGCCGGGCATGGCCGCGGACATCTATGCCTTGGGGCTGATCCTCTATCAGATGACCGTCGGCGACCTGGACCGGCCGCTCGCCGCCGGCTGGGAAGGGGAGGTGGATGATCCTCTTCTGCGCGAGGACATCGCCCTGGCCGCCGCTGGTGACCCGAGCCGGCGGCTGGAATCCGCCGCGCTGCTGGCTGAGCGGCTCGATACGCTCGCACAGCGGCGCCAAGCCCGGACCGAGGCCGAGGCGGAAACCGAACGGCGCGAGGCGGAACGTCGTCGTGAGGAAGCCCGCGCCACCCGACGTCCGTGGGTCCGGCTGGCCGCCGGCCTGGGCGCGATCGGTCTTGTCGCGACCTCGACGGCGGCGCTGGTGGCGGTCAGCCAGAGGAACGAGGCCCGGGCTCAGACAGCGGCGGCCGAGGCCAGCTACGCCTTCCTGGTGGACGACCTTCTGGGTCAGGCCAACCCGCTGTCCGGTTCGGCCGCCGAGGAGACGCTGGCGGCCGCAGCGTTGCGCGCCCGCTCCACCGTCGATGCTCGTTTCGCCCGTCAGCCCGAGGTGGCCGCGGGACTGCACCTGTCTCTGGCTACCGCCTTCGTCCAACGGGGGCAGTATGACGAGGCGCGCCTGTCGTTCCGCCTCGCCGCCGCCGCCTACGAGCGGGCGGGACTGCAGGACTCGCCCGCGGCGGCGCGCGCGCGTCTGTTGCATGCCCGAGCCGAGGCGTTGTCGGCCCAGCCCGGCGGCCTGGCCGCGGCCAAGACACTCGCCGCCGCCGAGCGCCGTCGCCTGGGCTCGGGCGCTGACAAGGGCATGCTCGGCTTCCATCTGGCCCAGGCCGAGGCGGTGATCGGCTTCTTCGAGGACCTGGACGCCGCCAGCGCCGCCTTCGCCCGCGCCCTGGCCATCGCCGAAACCCGACCGGCCGGGCTGTCGGAGCGCGACGTTTTGCTGGTCCGCCAGCAGCAGGCGGTGGTGCTGATGCGCCTGGGGCGGCCGGCCGAGGCCCTGCCGATGACGCAGCAGGTGGCGACGGATTGGAGCCGCACCCTGGGACCTGACCACGCCAACACCCTGATCGCGCGCCAGCACCTGGCCCAGGCCCGGCTGATGACCGATGATCTGGAGACCGCACTGGCCGAGGCTGACGCCCTGTTGCCGGTGATGACCGAACGGTTCGGCCGCAACAGCCGCTACACCCTGGGTCTCCAGTCGACCCGCTACGAGGTTCTGGCGGCGTTGGGTCGATATGCGGAGGCGGCCGGGGCGGCCGAGGCTGTGTGGAAGGGGGCCGAAATCAGCCAGGGACCGAATGCGCACCAGACGCTCGGCGGCCTCAATGACTTGGGCGCGGTCCAGTGCCGGACCGACGACCGACGCCAGGGCCTGCGCCATCTCGATCAGGCCTATCGCGCCTCTCGCGAGGGGTTCGGCGACGACTATCCCCTGACCCATGTGATCCGCTTCTATCTGGGCGAATGCCTGGTTCTGGACGGGCGGTACGGCGAGGCGAAGCAACTCCTGACCCAGGTGGACCGGGCTCGGGTGGGGGCGCTGGTCGGCGACGCGGACTGGGGTGTGATGCTGGATCTGGCTCTGGCCGAGATCGCCCGGGCGCAAGGCGATCAAGCCGAACTGACCCGCCTGCGGGCGCATCTTGAGGATCTGAAGGGAGCACGAACTCCACCCCTCGAACGCCGCCGCTATGCCGCGGTCATGGGTGTCGGTTGAGCCTGTCGACGAGCCGACCGGAGGGGCGCTTGATCGTCCCGGAGCGCCTTATCAGTTCCAGAGCTGCAGGGCGCGTCCTGCGGTCGGCGGAGTTTGGATGCCGATGACGGTCGCCAGGGTCGGGGCGATATCGATGGTTCGGATGGGGAGGAAGCGTTCCTGAGCCTGCGTGCCTGGCTTCCAGAAGAGAATGGGCACGCGTCGGTCGTAATCCCAGGGCGTGCCGTGGCCTGCGATATTGCCCCCTACGCGTCCGCCGCCGGTCACATTCGCGGCGCGCACCATGATGATGTCGGGTGATCGCGTAGCCACCGCCGACAGGCGCATGCGTTCGCGAAGGGTAAGGATTTCGGGCTGCTCGCTGGCGGGCAAGGGGTCGACCAGCAGGCGGTCGCGCGCTTCGGCGAAGACGATGTCGGGCAAGCCCTGCAACAGGGGCAGAGCGGCCTCGATGACTTGGCTCCGCAGCGGCTCCGGCAAGCTCAGTTGGGTCCGGTCCGCTACGATTAGACCGCTGGAACCGGACTGAAGCGGAGAGGCGTCCAGGTTGAAGCGCTGACGCAAGACGGCGTTGACGGTCGCGAGCGGGGCGGAATCGATCCGATGGGCATGGGGATAGCCGCGCCGCGCCAGCCGCTCGACAAAATCGGATCCGCCGTGGTCCGCCGTCAGGACCACGACAACGCCGCCGGGTAGGCTCTCTAGCCCGGCCAGGAAGCGCCCTAGCGCCTGATCAAGGCGGTGCATCTGTTCGCACATTTCCGGTCCCTGAGTGCCGTAGGCGTGCCCGATACGATCAGTCGCCGAGAGACTGACGCCGAGCAGATCCGTCGTCTGGCCCTGGCCGAGCCGCTGGCTGTCGATGAGGTAGGCGGCGACCCTCAGCGTCTCTTCGTCCAGGGCGGGAGAGGAATCGAAGTCGTCCTTGGCCGGCGGGACTGTGGAATGAAGCGCTCGGCCGCCAATCTCCCAGTCGGATTCCAGCGCGCGGCACTGGGACTGGCTGTAGGTCCAGGCATGGGGCGCCGCGGCCTGGCGGCGGCGGAACTCGACGTTGAAGGCGTCGACGGCGGCCAGACGCGCCGGGGCGCTCTGACCAGGCTCGACATAGGTCGTCAGGCCGTAGTCATCGGTGAACCAGTATGCGCCGTCGGGATGGTGGCCAGCCAGATTGATCGCGCCTCGATCCTTGCCCGACACGGCGAAGACCCGCGAGGCGGGGCGTTGGTCCTTAAGCCAGTCCCCCAGGCTGGAGGCGCGGATATTGTCGGGGCCGACAGGGCCGTTGTCGCTGTTGCGGCCATGCGCGAGCGTGTTGCGCGGGGCAGACAGGCAATAGACTTCCTTGCCCGTCGTCGGATCAATCCAGTCATTCGCGGGGATGCCGGTCTGGGCAGGATGCATGCCGGTCAGGACTGTCGAGTGTCCGGGACAGGTCTCGGTCAGACCATGGGTCTGATAGCCGTTGGTCGATACCAGGCCTTCGTCTGACAGCCGTCGCAGGCCGCCGGTCCAGCGGCTGCGATACTGGTTGAACAGGTTGGCGCTGAACTGATCGACCACGACAACGACGACCAGTTTCGGAGGATGGGAGGAGGACGCAGCCGTGTCCTGAGCATGGGCGAAATTCGATGATGCGCAGAGAAGCGCCGCCAGCGCGATCGCGAAGCGTTTTGACATGGCCGATCCTGATGAAGGGTTGGACGCGTTGACCCGGCGGAGACCGGCGACGCCCGCATGGGCGCCGCCGGAACCGCGGACGTCTTAGAACTCGACCTGGACGCCCAGGGTGAAGGCGCGGCCGGTGATGCCGTAGGCTGAGCTGTAGTTGTAGGCGTTTCCGCTGTCGGTGCCGTCCGGCAGGAAGGGACCGTAGTCGTTGAAGATGTTCTTCACAGTGCCGAAAATCTTCAGGTTCGGATTGTTGATATCCGGCTTGAAGCTGACGCTCAGGTCGTGGTGCCAGTACTCATCGAGGTAGAGATAGAGCGGGTCCGCCCACCCGGCGGCGACCGCCTGCTGCCGGCGCTCCAGGCTGTCGACCACGTCGCCGATGAAACGCGAGGACCAGCGCACGCTCCAGGCGTCATCATACCAGGACAGGCCAAACCGGGCCTCGTTCTTGGCTGTACCGACCTCGCCGACGGATTCCACCAGCTCGACCTTGTCGATGCTGTCGTACTCGGTGCTCAGTTCAAGGCGGCGGCTGTAATTGACGCTCGCGCGGAACGTGCCGGGCACCTTCCACTGCTCCAGATCGAAGCGATAGGAGGCGGCGACATCCACGCCCCGGGCGCGGGTTTCATTGAGGTTTTGCTCCTGATTCAGGATGCGCACCAACTGTCCGTTCTCGTCGCGAGTGATGGTGTCGCAGAAGATGTTGTCCGCGCCGGACGCATCCGAATAGCAGTCCAGCAACAGGGCCGAGTTGCTCAGCGACGAGATCACGTCGCTAATCTTGATGTCGTAGTAGTCGACGCTGGCCTCGAAGCCCGGCAGATAGCTGGGACGATAGACCAGACCGACCGTCAGGGTGTCGGCGGTTTCCTCGAACAGGTTCGGATTGCCGGCGTTCGGCGCCTTGATCTGCGTGCTCAGCTGGCGGAACGTTCCGTCGGACGCTGCGGCGATGGCGGCGGCGATGCGGCCGTCGGCGCGGCAGTTCTGGGCGACGATGCCGGCCGTGTTGGCCGTCACCCCGCTACAGACGTCGACGACGGTGTCGGCGTCATCGCGCGGCGGCGAGAAGAGTTCGCTGGTGTCAGGCGCACGTTGGGCGCGGGCGTACTCTGTGCGAAGGCGCAGGTCGGCAATCGGCGACCATTGCAGGCCGGCGCGATAGCTGACGGTCGTGCCCACGGCGTCCAGGCTGTAGTCGGCGACGCGGACAGCGCCGTTAAGCACCAGGCGATGTGCGAACGGCAGGTCAGCCAGCAGCGGAACCGAGGCTTCGGCGAAGACTTCGTTCGCCTTGATGGTCCCCTCGTATTCCGGGAGGAAGGACGAGCTGGCTACGCCGCTCTGGATTAGGGGATCGGTGCGCGTCTGGGTATGATCGCGGCGGCTTTCGAAACCGAAGGCGGTTTCGATCGGGCCGGCCGGTAGTTCGAACAGCGTGCCCGAGACATAGCCCTCGATCGTGTCCTGACGATTGGTCGGACGATAGAAGGTGTTGGCCCGAATGTAGTCGGCCATCTCCGGGGTTATGGATCCCACGCCGAAGAGGTTCAGTGGAACGCAGCCGTCGGCGCGGGCGGCGGCGCTGCGGCACTGGACCACGCCATTGACCCGCTCGGAGTCCAGGGCCCATTGGACGCGTTGCAGGTTCAGCGTATTGCCGCGAATTTGTTCGCCCGAGAACTTGCCGTAGCCGTAGGTCAGCTTCCAGTCCCAGTCATTGGGCAGGGTCCCCTCGATGCCGAGCCAACCGCGGATGGTCTCGCGCTCATTGTGGATCAGGTTGGGACCGACCTCGACCACGCGACGACGGAAGTCGATGCCGGAGCTGGAGGCGGCGGACTTGATCTCGGTCGGAGCGAAGGGGTTCAGGGTGCGGGACATGCGTCCCACCGTGAACTCGTCGTTGACGCCGAAGCTGGTGGTGTTGCTGATCGTCGTGGGTTCGCGGGTCGAATCCGTCACCACGTTCGAATAGAGGGCCTGACCCCAGATCTTGAGATTGTCGGTCAGGGCGTAATCAAATTTGGCGGCGCCGTTCAGGTTGTCGCGCGGCGTGATCAGGGTGCCGGCGCGGCGGGTTTCATAGCCGTCGACGGCGGTGACCATGTTGGGTCTCAGGCCAGAGTCGTCATAGAACCAGCGCCCGCTGATAAAGCGGCCGCCAGCGATATTGGTCGACAGATCCGGCGTCGTCACGGTGTTGCTGGCGGGCAGATAGAGGATGGATTCCTGGGCGCGTTCGCGGTCTGTCGCCTTCAGCTTGAACTGGCGATCATAGGTGGCGCCGGCCATCAGGTAGAGGCGGTCGTCCAGAAATCGGCGGCCGCCGCCGATGGAGTATTCGATCGACTCGCCGCCGCCGTCATAGGTCGTGCCGCCGACGACGCGGGCGCGCACGCCGTTCAGATTGCGCTCGGTGATGACGTTGACCACCCCGGCGATGGCGTCGGAGCCATAGACGGCCGAGCCGCCGCCCGTCGTCACCTCAACGCGGTCGACGAAGAACTCGGGAATGGTGCTGAGGCTGACGGCGTTCTTGTTGCCGGCGTTGGAGACGGTGCGGTGACCGTCGATCAGGGTCAGGGTGCGGTTCTCACCCAGATTGCGCAGGCTGATGGTCGACAGGCCGTTGGCCTGGGTCGCCGTCTGACTGTTGGCCAGAGAAACACCTTCTTCGACGCCCGGAATGTCCGTGAGCGCTTCGGCCAGGTCCATGTAGCCGCCCTCGAGCAGGGCTTCGCGTTCCATGCTGACGACAGGTGTGGCGGCGTCGAAGACATTCTTCAGGCGCGAACCGGTGACGACCACTTCCTCGACTGTCGAGGCCTCGTCGTCGTTCCACGTCGTTCGCTGAACCGGTTGGCGCACGATGGCCAAGGCGCCGGAGCTGTCGCGTTGAACCGTCAGGCCGGTGCCTTGCAGAAGGCGACGAAGAGCGGTTTCGGCATCAACAGCCTCTCGTACGCCACGCGTCTGAACGCCTCGCACGTCCTCGGTCCTGTAGACCAATTGCACGCCAGCCTGGCGCGCATAGGCGTCTAGCGCGCCTTTCAACTCGCCTGACGGAACGTCGAAGTTGCGCGTCTGAGCCGCTGCAGCTCCCGCCAGTATCAAGGCGCAAGCACTGCCTGTCAGCATGTGCCGCAAGAACGAGACCTTGGTCATAAAACCCCCTTTGTCGTCCGGATTGGACGGCTAAGGGATTGTGACAAGATGAAGGCGGAAACCCTCTACAGCTATTCTGATATTTTCACGATTTCGCCGTCGCGGTCGATTTCCAGCCCATAGGCGCTTTGCAACAGTCGCACGAAAGCCTCGACGTTGGCGGCCTCAAAACTCCCGCCGATGCGAATGGCGGCGGTCTGGGAGTCGAGCACTTTCAACTGGGTCTGATTGTAGCGATTAAACTCGACTGCGGCGTCCGCCAGGGTGATCTGATCGAACACCAAAAGGCCGCGACGCCAGGCGAGTTGGTCGTCCACGCGCTGGTCCGAAGTCCGGCTTTGCAAGACAGAGGCGCCCAGGCCTGTCGCGACATCGCCGCGAACCAGCACGACGGGCCTGGAGGCGGGGTCGACCTTCGAACCGCTGAGCCGGACGCGCCCCTCGGCGACGAGCACCTGCACCTTGTCGCCGTCACGTCGAACGCTAAAGCGCGTGCCCAGCACGCGCACGGTCCGATCACCCATGTGAACGGTGAAGGGGCGCGATGCGTCGTGGGCGACGTCGAAATAGGCCTCGCCCTTGTCCAGCCAGGCTTCGCGACTGTCAGGCGACATGGCGGCTCGCAGGCGGGTTTCCGTGTTCAACTCGACGCGCGACCCATCGGACAAGGCCACGAGGCGGCGCTCTCCGGTGTCGGTCGCGTACTGAGCGGGTTGGGGCCAGAGCAGGGCGGTCGACGACAGGACCACCACCGCCAGGGCGGCCGCCAGGCCTGCAACCCAATGGGTCAGGACCCGGCGGGGCGTGGCGGGAGGCGGCGCTTCCATGATGACTTCAGTCAGGGAGTCGGGACCGCGAAGAGCGACAAGGCGTCCAGTCTTCTCCCAAACAAACTCGAGGCGCCAAAAGACGGTTTTATGTTCGGCGGAAGCGTCCAGCCACGCATCGAGGCGGGCTTGCTCCTCGCTTGATAGCCCATCTGCTCGGCGCGACAGCCAGTAGGCCGCGGTATCTTCAATTTCGTTGCGGGCGCTCATGATCGAGACTCGCTTTTGGCGACGGATGTCTTGGGCGGAGAGCGTCGTATTCGCCCTTGACCGCCCATCATGTAGTCGGTGAGGGCTCGAAGACCGTGAACCATCTGCTGTTCAACGGTGCTTACGCTGATGTTGAGATGAGCCGCCACCTCCTTGGTGGACAGGCCTTCGACGCGACGCAGCGTCATCACCTGCCGGCAACGCGACGGAAGCCGTTCCAGGCCTGCCTGAACGCGCCTCAGTTCGTCTCTCGCCGTCAGCTGTCTGTCGAGATCGGCCGACATCGCCTCAGGAAAGGAGGCTTCAAGATCGGCCACCAGGTCAAAGGACACGATCTTGGCGCGTTTGGCGGTGTTGATGAGATGGTTCCGAGCCGTGGTGAACAGGAAGGCGCGAGCCTGAAGCGGGAGTTGTTGTTGGGCCGCCGTGTAGACCTTGGTGTAGATGTCCTGCCTCAGGTCAGCCACGTCGCTTTCGTTGCGCCAGTTGCGGCGGATGAATCGCGTCAGGGCGGCTTCGAGAGGAAACACCTCTCGAAAGAACCACGCCTTCAGCTCATCATCTTCGACCATCACGTTCCATTCCGCTACGCTGGGCCGCGCCCAGGGCGATTCATCAGACACTTCAGTTCGATAATCCCCCTACAGGACAAGCCACGAAAACAAGACGAAATCCGAGATGGTTGAGGATCTAGTCCGGTCCATGGTTTCAATGAGCGGCGCGCCCGCTCGCTAGCCGAAGCACATGGATCGCCTTGTGCGACGAAGACCGGACCAGCTGAGACGACGACGTCTGTTTGGCGTGACAGCATTATTCTAGGGTGGCGTTCTGATGATGCGGGACGCGACGTGACCCTTTCCACTACCGATCGGTTGGCCGTGGTGATCACCGGCGGCGTCTGGCTGGCGGCAGGGACGTTTCTGCTGTTGCCGAGGGTGGCGACCGTCGGCGCTCTTGAGCCCTGGTTTGTCCTGGTCGTGGCCTTCGCCGCCTTGGCGGGCATGGCCTGGTGTTTGCCGCTCTATCTCATCGTCCGGCGTGTTCACGCCCTGCCGGTCGCCCGGCGACTGCCGATCCTGGCCGCGGCGATCATTGCCGCCGGGATCGCGGTCGCGCTGACGGATTCCGTGTTCGGGCTGTGGGTCGCCGAGCGGACGGAAGGGATCGGCGCACGGGCCGGCCTGTTCCGGCATGCGCTGGGCAACTTCACCGGTTTCGCCAGCTTCTGCGGCCTGCTGGCGGGGCTGTACGACATGCTGATGACTCAGCGGGACCTGTCTGTGCGAGAACAGGAAGTCGCCGCGGCGCGGCTCAGCGTGACGGAGGCGCGGGCGGCGGCCACGGCGGCGCGCCTGGAGACCCTGCGCTACCAGTTGAACCCGCATTTCCTCTTCAACACCCTGAACGCCATCTCGTCCCACGTGGTCACGGGCCGGGCGGGAGAGGCGGAGGACATGCTGACGCGCCTGTCGACCTTTCTGCGCAAGACCCTGGCGAGCGAGGGCGAGGGCCTGAGCACCCTGGAGGCCGAGCTGGAGATGCTGCACGGCTATCTGGACATCGAAGGCGTGCGTTTCGGGCAGCGGTTGACGGTCGAGTTCGCCTGTCCGCTCCACCTGATGTCGGCGCGCTTGCCGCCCTTCATTCTGCAGCCCCTGGTCGAGAACGCCGTCAAGTACGGCGTGGCCTCCACGCCGCGCCCGGTCACGGTCAGGATCGAGGCCGAGCGCAGCGACGATGGGCGATTGATGCTGGCGGTGGAGGATGACGGCGACGGCTCGGCGGCGGCGGCGCCCTCGGCCGGGGTCGGGCTTCGCAACGTCCGCGAGCGCCTGCACGTTCTTTACGGCGAAGCCGCCGTTCTGACTGCCGGTGCGACGGCGAGCGGTTATCGCGCCAGCCTCTGCATTCCTCTGGAGACGGATTGATGCGCCTGCTCATCGCCGACGACGAGCCGCCCGCGATAGAACGGCTGGAGGTCCTGCTGAAGGCTCTGAGCCAGGTCACGGTCATCGGCTCGGTCAGCGACGGGGTCCAGGCGGCCGAGGCCATTGAACAGCTGCGGCCGGATGTCGTGCTGCTGGACATCCAGATGCCGGGCAAGAGCGGCATGGCGGTCGCGGCGGACCTGGAGCCGAAGGATCGGCCGGAAATCATCTTCGTCACCGCCTTCGAGCATTTCGCGCCGGACGCCTTTGACGTCGAGGCGGCGGACTATCTGCTTAAGCCCGTGCGGTTCGACCGTCTGCGTCAGGCGATTGATCGGGCCGAACGCCGACGCCGCGAGCGCGAGGCCCTGGCCAGCCTGGTCGAGGTCGCGCGTGAGCCGCCTGTCGCGCCCGCCGAGGCCCTGTGGGTGCCGACGCGCAACGGCGAGGTGCGGGTCGGGATCGAGGACATCGACTGGATCGAGGCCGCGCGGGACTATGTCCTGCTGCATACCCCGGCGCGCAGCCATATCCTGCGGGCGACGATGACCGCCATGGAGGCGCGTCTGGCCTCGACCGATCTGATGCGCGTGCACCGCTCGGCCATGGTGCGGCCGTCACGCGTGCGGGGCATCGAGCGGGTGTCCAAATGGCAGGTTTCGCTGGTCATGGCGGACGGCGTCTCGGTGGCCGTGGGTCCCAACTATGTGCGCGCGGCCCTGGCCGCTGTCCGGGCCGAGGGCGGAGCCTTGTCCGACATCGCCGACTAGGAGAGCGTTCGTCTCATCCTGGCGGATGCTGGCCGCAGGCTTCTTGCGTGAAGGGCGGCGACGCTGCCCGTGTGCGATCCGGTTTCCTGTTCTGCCCGGAGGAGAGAGAATGCGCCGCCTGTCCATCCTGATCCTGGTCCTGACCGCCTTGCCCGCGAGCGTGGCGGGCCAGACGCCCGCCTATCCGCTGCGCATCCCGTCTTCCGGGGGCGAGGTCGTGATCCCCTCGGCGCGCCATCAGTCGGCCTATGACGAGATCGGCTACGCCCCGGCGCGGCGCGTCGGCGACATCCTCTATGTCTCCGGGGCCATAGTCTTTCGCGCGCCCGGCGAAGGTCAGGACGCAGCGGCGCTGGATGCCCAGGTGCGGCGCACCTACGCCCAACTGGCGCGCACGCTCGAGGCCGCCGGCGCGACCTTCGACGATGTGGTCCTGGTGAACAGCTTTCACGTCTGGGACCCGCCCCTGTTCGTCGGCGAGCGGGCGGATCAGACGGCGGCGATGGCCAGGGTCTGGCGAGAGTTCTCGACGGCGCCCCGGCCAGCCTGGACCGCCGTCGGCTCCAGCGGCCTGCTGGCCGAGACGGGCTTCATTGAGATCCAGCTGACCGTCCACCTGCCGCAGGGGGCTGGCGAGCCCTGATTTCATCGCGCGGCGGCGGGCGTTCGTCGTGTTGCGCGGCTCCGGTCGCGGGGCTGTCGCTTCCAGTCTCGCTGAGCCGGGCGCGGCGATCCGGCGATGCTAGCCATGCCTCCATTCATGGAGGTCAATCATGCGCACCATCACCCTGTCGGTGTCCGCCGCCGCCCTGGCGCTTCTCTGCGTCGGGCCTGTTCACGCTCAATCCTTCCTTGAGAGCCTCGCGCGTCGCGCCGTGGACCGCGTCGCCAGCGAAGCCAGTCGCCGCGCCGAGAGCGCGGTCGAGGGCATGCTGTCCGGTCAGCGCGAGGACGCATCCGACGACGCCGAGGCGGGCGAGGCGAGCGTCGAGCCTGAAGTCGCCGTCGCGGCGCCGCGGGCCGCGTCCGGCCGCGCCGCGCGCGCTTCCGGTGGCGGGCGGACGTCCGCCGCTGGGCCGGCGCCCTGGCCGTTGAACCCTGGCGCGGCCACCTATACCGGCGAGCTGCGTTTCGATCCCGTCTACGACGAGCAGTTCAAGGCGCTGCAGGAGTTCGGCAAGTCGCCCTGCTTCAGCTGCGAGGGCGGCTACGCCTTCGACACCTTTATTTCCTACCATGTCGACGCCGCCGCCGAGGGCGGGGTGCCGGGGCGGGTCGGCCGCCTGGCGGTCGGCGAGTCCTTTACCTGGCGCGGCGAGGTGTCGACCGGGCGACTTGAGGTCCTGTCCGACACGCCGGTCGGCGCCTTTCCCTGCAAGCAGATACGCCTGACCCTGACCAAGGGCGAAGAAAGCCGCGACGCGCTTGGCCTCTATTGCAAGGGCAAGTCGCACGCCTACGCCGCCGACATGTGGGTTCGGGTGCTGTGAGGGGAGGCGGGGTTGAGTCCTTCGGGATCGAGCGTCGTCTGCTGGCGGTCGTTCTGGGCGTCTTGAGCGCGGTTGGCGCTGGGGCGTCGGTGGTTCAGGCGTTCGCCCAGGATGCGGGGCAGGCGACAGCCGTGACGGCGCCGGACCGGGCGGAGGGTTTCCAGCCCGTCGGCCGGCTTCAGGTGCGCTTCGACCGACTGGAGCGACCACGCGGCAGCGCCGTGGTCCGGGCGGTGGTCACGATCCGCAATCCGGGACGCCAGGCGCGCCACCTGCCGTCCGGGACCTTTCGCGCTGTTCTGACCGACGCCGACGGCGCGGGCCAGGAAAGAAACCAGATCTGGCGCGGTTCGGGCGAGCCGGCGGCGACCTTCAACGGCACGCCCGTGGTCATGCCCGGCGAGGAACTGACCGTGCGCTTCATCTTCAATCCCGACATTCCCCGGCTGGGAACCCTGACGCTTTCGAACGGCCGGGAGCAGGCCGTGTTCGATTTGACCGGAGCCTGACCTTGCCTCGTCCTCTTCATCATCTTCGGGTCGCGACGGCCAGCGCCCTGGCCCTACTGACCGCGCTTGCACCGGCGGCGCCGGCGCTGGCGTGGAAGCCGAACACGCACGTCTATCTGGCCGAGGAGGCGATGAAGGACGCGATCGCCGACGGGCGGGTGACCCTGTTCGAGGTCGATCCCCAGACCGGGCGCGTGGTGGGAACCCTGGGGTCCTTTGCGGTGGATCCCAAGGCCCTGGCGGCGCTGCGCGGCGGAGGCTCGCAGTTCCGCGCCGGGGTGCTGGGGCCCGACGCCTATCCCGACATCCTGACCGGCCAGCAGATCATCCATCCCGACGAGTCCGTCGGCGAAGGCGGCCCCAGCGGCAGCGACGCCTGGCTGAGCTGGATCCATCGACGTGGCTTTGTCGAGAGCGATGACCCGCGCATCAACGCCTTCGCCCTGGGCTATCTGACCCACGCCGCCGGCGACGTCTTCGCCCACACCTACGTCAATCACTTCGCGGGCGGCGAGTTCGCCCTGTCGCCGCCGATGAATGCGGTGAAGCACCTGACGCTGGAGGGCTATATCGGCGAGCGCACGCCGCAGACCATCAACGCCTTCTCGCGCCGCATCGCCAGCGGTCGCCCCTGCAATACGCGCAAGCAGGACGACCTGGATCTGCCTGACGACGAGCCCTGCGGCGTTCGCTACAACAACGTCCATCTGCCGGTGACGAACTCGGACGTCAGCATCGCCGGCGTCGAGGACTTCATCTGGCGCGAGATGATCGACGCCCGCCCCGGGACCGTTCTGGCCGACCGCCTCTATCGCGGCGAGGCGGTCAACCGCTCGATCCCCCACATCTTCTCGGCCCTGCGCGCCGAGCTGGTGAAGAAGGTGGAGGACTATGAGGCGCGACGGGCGCGCCTGGGCGGGGTTGAACGGGTGGCCTTCGAGGCGACCAACGGTCCCGGCGCAGCCTACAACCGGGCCTGGATCGAGGACATCGACGCCGGGCTCAAGGCCTGGCCGGCGACCAGCCACGAGATCGCCAGGGCCCTGATCCTGCCCGGACCCGGCGGGACCGACACCGAACGGGCCGAGACGGCCATGGGCCAGTATGTGCGCCAGCACCTGCTGTCGATGGCGGGTCTGCCGGACGGGGCCATCTTCACGGTCGGCACCATCATCGACATCGTCGGAGCCATCATGCCCGAGGTCTTCGTCGGGGTGCTGGAGGAGATCCTGCGCGCGCCGCTGGACGCGGTGATCAAGGGGGTGACGGACCGCGACATCCGGCAGTGGACCGAACTGCTGACCCAGCCGCACGCCCACTTCAACGACATCATGATGCAACCCGGCGGCGGGCACGGCGGCGCCGTGGACCGGCCCATCGACTTGACGACCTTCAACCGGGAACACCTGCGCCTGACCGACGCCGCCTACGCCGATCCCAGCCAGAAGTGGGCGATCGACCAGTTCGCCCCGGCCTTCAACACCCTGCAGCTGACCAAGATGATGCTGCTCAGCGACCAGGGCCGGCGCGAGCTGGAAGAGGCGCTGCGCGCCCGCGGCGTCCAGACCGACCTGGGCTCGGGCAATCTGATGCTGGGCTGGGTGCGGTCGATGGACGCCGGCAACCAGTGGCAGGCCCTGCCTTCGAAACAGGCGGGTGAATCGCCCCTGCCGCCCCCCGCCCGCGGCGACGGCATGGCCTGGCGCAAGCTGTTCATGCCCCAGCTCGGCGAAGCTGAGCGCTCCGCCGCCGAGCCTGAGCCCCAGCCCCAGCCACAGCCCCAGCCCGAACCGGAACCACAGCCTGAGCCGCAGCCGCAAACAGAACCTCAACCCCAGCCGGAGCCTGGGCCGGGGCCTCAGCCGCAACCTGAGCCGGAGCCTGCACCGCCGCCTTCGACCTTTGAACCCGTGGGCCGGTTCGACGTGCGTCTGGAGCGCCTGGAGCGGCCGCGCGGCAGCCGGGTGGTGCGCGCCGTCGTGACCGTCCGCAACGCCACCGAGACGGTCCAGTATCTGACGTCCGGTGCCCTGCGCGCCATCCTGACGGACGCCGACGGCGTCGGCCAGGAACGCAACCAGTTCTGGCGCGGGTCCGGCGATCCTCCGGCCTTGTTCAGCGGGACGCCGACCGTTCAGCCCGGCGCGGCGATCACGGTGAGGTTCGTCTTCAACCCCGATATGCCCCAACTCGACACACTGACGCTGATCGACGCCGGCGAACGGGTGGAGTTCCGGCTGTCGGGCCGATAGCCGCCGGTCGCATTCGGGGCGGCTTTCATCGCCTGGGCGACGCCACGACGGCGCTGGCCGCAGCCGCCGCGACGCCGGCTCGCTCCGGGACCATCGTCCGGCATGACCCATCGACCACAAGGAGCGCGACTGAAATGATCCTGGCCGCCATGATCGCCGTCCATCTCTCGACCGCCTTGCCCCCGACCGTGACCGGCGCCTGGTCCGGCCAGACGGATCGTCAGGAGCTGGTCCTGCGGCCCCGGCTGCAGCTTCGCCCCTATGCCGCGCCGGGCGTGACCAGCCTGGGCGGAACCGTGGGCTACGGCTCGGCCACGGTCACTACTGTTGAAACCACGCCGACGCCGGTGCAGGTGCGGCGTCGGCATGACCTGTCGCTGTCCCCCGGCGGGGCGTTCCGGCTGACGACCGTCGAGACGACCGATCCCCAGACCCGTTGCCCCACCGTGAGGACGACCGAGCGTTCGGGCTCGGTCGTGTTCGAGGGGGCGAGCCTGACGCTGCGGGACGCCGTCGTCCAGGCGTCCGAGCGGGCGGCCTGCGGCGAGGCCCGCCGCGTGTCGGCCGCCGCGGAGACGCGGCGCCTGACTTTGCGCGACGGGCGTCTTCATCTGAATGCGCCCCAACAGCAGGTTTCGCTGTCTCGTGCCGGTCGTTGAAGCCATGATGAAGAGGAAGCCTGTCGCGATCACCTGCCTGACGACGCTCGTCTGCGCCTTTGCCGCAGGCGGCGCGGTCGGGCGTGATGTCGATGCCGCTGCGGCTGTTGCGTCCTCGCCCGCCGCCGTCTTCTGGGGGGCGGTGCGCGATCAGTTGCAAGGCCGCTATTATCCCGGGCCGACAACGGATGTGGCCGCGATCGTTCGTGACGCCGAGACGGCCCTGGCCGAGCGGTGTCGCGCCTCTGGCGCGGCCTGCCCGGAACAGGCGGGAGTCGAGGTGGCCCAGAAGGCGATCACGGACCTGGGCGATCGCCATACGCGTCTTTCCCGTCCGGCCCCGGATGCGGCCGCCCGTCGAGGACCGACGGCGCAGGCGTCCGCCCTGGGCTGGATCGTTCGCGGGGGCAGGACCCCCGGTGACCTCTACGTCGCCTGGGTGTCGCCGGACGGGCCCGCCGCCTTGGCGGGCGTGAGGCGCTTCGACCGCCTGATCGCGGCTGAGGGCGAAACCGCCGCCAGCCTCAACGCCCGCAGCACGCCGCTGAAGCTCGGTCTGGCGCGCAAGGGCGCGGTGATCGAGGTCGAGCTGACTCCCGGTCCTGCTCGCATCGCCTTGCCCCGTCTCGATTGGAAGGGACGATACGCGATTCTACAGTTCCCTGGCGGAGCCGGAGAAGGAGTCGCCCAGCACGCGCATGACCTGGTGCGGCGCGCGAGGGAGGAGGGCGCGCAGGGCCTGGTTCTGGACCTTCGTGACAATCCCGGGGGCGGGGTCCAGTGCGCCGCCATGGCCGCCGCCTTCATGGATTATCAGGTCGTCATGACGGAGCGTGCGGGCGGCAGGCGGACCATCACCGTCGACGAGGGCGGCGTCCGTGTGGAGGAAGCCGGAGAGATCGAGGAACTGCGTCTTGAGCGGCCTGCCCGCTGGGGCGCCCCGCTGGCCATCCTCGTGAACCAGGGCACCGGCAGTTGCGCGGAAGCCGTGGCGATCCAGGCGAGCCTGGCGGGACGGGCGCATATCTTCGGTGAACCGAGCGTCGGCGTCGGCAACAACGTCATCCAGCCGGTCGACCTGCCCGGCGGTTGGCGGCTGCTGATGACGGTCGCCTATGGATCGCGCCCGAACGGCGAGGCTCTGCCGTCCCGACCGCCGCTCGACGTGGAGGTCGCCGACGATCCCCTGTCGATCGCCGACAGCGGTCATGACAAGGCGCTCGACGCCGCGCTGGAGTGGTTGCGACGCGCGAGGTGATCTTCCGCAGCCCAACCTTGAGTTCGCCTGGAGGCGGGTTTGGAAGAAGCTGACGACCTGCCTGTTCATTCCCTGATGGGCGAAAGGCCGTCATCGGCGGCGACGCTTGCTGATCTGGCGCTATGGAACCGGGGAGACTGGTTCGTGAACCTGATCGGCAAGTTCTGATCTCGACGGCGGACCGACGTGGGTGTCGGTCCGCCGCCTCTTGCCGGGGCCTATTGGCGATAGCGATGCAGGAGGGCCTGGACGCGTGGCCGCCTGTATCGCCTTTCTCCTAGTTGCCGCTGCGCGCCTTTTCGATCTCCAGACGCGCCGCAGCCAGGTCGCGTTGGAAAGCGCGATCACCCTTCAGTCGGGCGACCATGGCGGCGCCGACCAGGCGACCGGCCTCGACGTCGCTGGCGTAGTGGACGCCGCAGATGACGCGGCTTTCGCCATAGGCCAGGCCTCGGGCCAGGATGGCGTTGGCGCGATCGGGCGCCAGTTCGGACAGGATCAGGGCCCAGGCCCAGCCCATGGCTGCGTGGCCGGAAGGATAGGAGCCGCTGCGGCCCAGCCAGGGCTCCGGCGGGAAGCAGGTCGCCGCCGGCTCGGCGATGAAGGGGCGGGGACGGAAATAGCCCTGCTTGGCCGGGGTCTGGATGGTCTCCAGATCGCCGAGCATCTTGCCGAGCAGCAGGGTCAGGGTCGGCATCTGTTCCGGGGTAAAGCGGATGCCCAGGGCTTCGTCGAAGATGCGCGGGGCGGCAGGCGTCTCGATTTCGTTGTCCGCCGCCGCCTGACGCCAGCGGTCGCCGCCCTCCAGGGCGCGGGTGGCGCGATAGGTCTCCACGTCCGCCTGCTGACGCAGTGAGCCGGCCTCGGGCGGCGGCGGCAGGAAGGCCGAGGCGTCGGGCGCGTTCTCTTTGGTCAGATAGCCATGTGGATGGTCCCTGAAGCCTTCCCAGAAGACGGGGGCCGGTGCGGTGGCGCAGGCGGAAAGACCGATCAGGACGGCGGCGACGGCGATCGCTTGGGCAGGCTTGTGCATGAATACTCCGATACGGCGCGGCTCAAACGAGTTGTGCGCCGGGACGGCCGTCCTCGACGACCCAGGTGTTGAGCGTGGACAACGCAGCCTTCGGGTCGCGCACGTCGCTGATGGCCTGATAGCGGGTCGTCATTCGACCCGGTGTGATGTCGATGGCCATATAGCCGCGCTTGCGGCTGTCGAAGAACCTGATCTGGGGATTGTTCGGCATGGCGGACATCAGGCCGTCGTAACTGGGGCCGCTCGAGGTGATGGAGGTGCCGACGAACTCGGTCGCGACGGTGGCCGAGGATGGGTCGCTGCTGTCCAGCTTCACGTCGTTGGTCCAGAAGGAATGGTAGTCGCCGCTGAGGACGACCGGGTTGCGTGGCTTCAGCGTCGCCAGCGCCTGGGTCAGGCGATCGCGAGCGACCGGATAGCCGTCCCAAGTGTCGGTCCAGTAGCGGGTGTTCGGACCGCCGTCGCCAAAGCGAAGGCCCGCCATCACCAGATCCTGACCGAGGATATTCCAGCGAGCCTCCGCGCTCGCCAGACCGTCATACAGCCAGCGCTCCTGTTCAAAGCCCAGGAAGGTGCGCGCGGGATCAAGGCGGTCCGGACAGGCGGCGTCGGTCACGATCTGGCCCTTGCCGCCGTTGGGACCGTCGCTGCAGGCCTGTTTTGAGCGGTACTGGCGGCCGTCCAGCATGAAGAACTCGGCCAGCCTCCCGTAGCGCACGCGGCGGTGGATCGGCATTTGCAGCCGGGCGTCCAGGCGGGTGCGGCGGATGGGCATGGCCTCATAGAAGGCCTGATACCCGGCGGCGCGGCGACGCAGGAAGTCGGTCGGGGTCACGCCCGGAGTTTTGGACCAGACGCCGGAGTAGTCGTCCTGGATCTCGTGGTCGTCCCAGACCGCCAGGCAGGGGGCGGCGGCGTGCAGGCGCTGCAGGTCGGCGTCCGTGCGGTGCAGGGCGTAGCGGTTACGATAGCCGGCCAGAGTCGTCGCCTCTTCCAGCCCGTAGGGACGCACCACGTCCGCCGGGCGATCCGGTCCGCGCGAGTATTCGTAGATGTAGTCGCCGAGGAAAAGGGTCAGGTCCGGCGCTTCATCCGCCATGTGGCCATAGGCGCTGAAATAGCCCGACTCCCAGTTCGAGCAGGAGGCGACGGCGATGCGCAGGGCGTCGACCGAAGCATTCGGCGCGGGCGTGGTGCGGGCCCGCCCGACGGGGCTTTGATGACCCAGGGCGGTGAAGCGGTACCAGTAGGGGCGGCCGGGGGCCAGGCCCTCGACCTCGACATGGACGCTGTGGGCGGCGGCAGGTTCGGCGACCGTGCGGCCGGAGGCGGCGATGGAGCGGAAATTCTCGTCGGTAGCGACATCCCACTGGACGGCGACCGGCGAGCGGTGGG
>Ga0247819_10000101_pt1 | contig 53302 bp, 45 predicted proteins | sample 13C_Xylose_Day6_FD_193428 | JGI IMG/M metagenome (GOLD analysis project Ga0247819, IMG submission 193428) | Soil microbial communities from agricultural site in Penn Yan, New York, United States - 13C_Xylose_Day6 | ecosystem: Environmental > Terrestrial > Soil > Agricultural land | place: USA... | reverse complement strand
TCCCTGAAAGACACCATCGCTGGCTTCAGCGGCATCCTCAAAGGTGACTACGACCACCTGCCAGAACAAGCGTTCTACATGGTCGGCAGCATCGACGAAGCGATCGAGAAAGCCAAGAAACTGTAATCCCGGCGCCCCGAAAGGGGCGCTAATCAGGTTGAGGCAAGCAGATGGCTATGACAGTCCATTGCGATATCGTCAGCGCGGAAGGAGAGATCTTCTCCGGCCTGGTCGAGATGGTAGTAGCGCACGGCAACCTGGGCGATCTCGGTATCGCTCCAGGCCACGCGCCGCTGATCACCAATCTCAAGCCTGGTCCGATCACGCTGACCAAGCAGGGCGGCGAGCGCGAGGTGTTCTACATCTCCGGTGGCTTCCTGGAAGTGCAGCCGAACATGGTCAAGGTACTCGCCGACACCGTGCAACGTGCAGCCGACCTGGACGAAGCCTCCGCTCAGGATGCCGTCAAGGCAGCTGAGAAGGCCCTGCATGAGAAGGGCGCGGATTTCGACTACAGTGCCGCATCCGCACGTCTGGCCGAGGCCGCAGCCCAGCTGCGTACCGTCCAGCAGATCCGCAAGAAGTTCGGCGGTTAATTCCGCAGGCTTCATGTAGATTGAGAACAAGGGTAGCCATCGGCTACCCTTTTTCTTTTTTGTAACCCCTAAAACCGGTCATTTCACTGACCACCCAGGATTGGTAGCCAGTAATGTCACTCGATATCGTTATTCTCGCCGCCGGCCAAGGCACCCGCATGCGCTCGGCGCTGCCCAAGGTACTGCACCCGGTAGCTGGCAACTCCATGCTTGGCCATGTTATCCACAGCGCGCGTCAGCTGCAGCCGCAAGGTATTCATGTGGTCATTGGCCATGGTGCCGAGCTGGTTCGCGAGCGCCTGGCCGCCGACGACCTGAACTTTGTCATGCAGGACAAGCAGCTGGGTACCGGCCATGCGGTTGCCCAGGCTTTGCCGGCCTTGACTGCCGAAACCGTGTTGGTGCTGTACGGTGATGTGCCGTTGATCGAAGTGGAAACCTTGCAGCGTCTGCTGGCGAAGGCCAACGAGCAGCAGCTGGGCTTGCTCACGGTGACCCTCGACGACCCGACTGGCTATGGCCGCATCGTGCGTGACGAGCAGGGTAAGGTGACTGCCATCGTTGAGCACAAGGATGCCAACGATGCGCAGAAAGCTATCAAGGAAGGCAATACCGGTATTCTGGCCCTGCCAGCCGCGCGCCTGGCCGATTGGATGGGCCGCCTGTCGAACAACAACGCACAGGGCGAGTATTACCTGACCGACGTGATTGCCATGGCTGTGTCCGATGGCCTGGTGGTGGCTACCGAGCAGCCGCACGATCCGATGGAAGTGCAAGGCGCCAACGACCGTCGCCAGCTGTCCGAGCTGGAGCGCCATTACCAGTTGCGTGAAGGCCGTCGCCTGATGGCCCAGGGCGTTACCTTGCGCGACCCGGCGCGATTCGATGTCCGCGGTGAAGTGACTGTTGGCCGTGATGTGCTGATCGATATCAACGTGATTCTCGAAGGCAAGGTTGTCATCGAGGACGATGTGCAGATTGGCCCTAACTGTGTGATCAAGAACACCACCCTACGCAAAGGTGCGGTGGTCAAGGCCAACAGCCACCTTGAAGGCGCCGTGATGGGCGAGGGCAGCGATGCCGGCCCGTTCGCCCGCCTCCGCCCGGGCAGTGTGCTGGACGCCAAGGCCCATGTGGGTAACTTCGTCGAACTGAAAAACGCCCACCTCGGGGAAGGCGCCAAGGCCGGTCACCTGACCTACCTGGGCGATGCCGAAATCGGTGCACGCACCAACATCGGCGCCGGCACCATCACCTGCAACTACGATGGCGCCAACAAGTTCAAGACCGTGATGGGCGAGGACGTGTTCATCGGCTCGAACAACTCGTTGGTGGCGCCTGTGGAAATCAAGGCGGGCGCGACCACTGCAGCCGGTTCGACCATCACCCAGGCCGTAGAGGCAGGTGACCTGGCAGTGGCTCGTGCGCGCCAGCGCAATATCTCGGGTTGGAAGCGGCCTGAGAAGATCAAGAAGAGCTGAGTTATACACAGCTGTTTCGATCGAAAGCCGACTTATGTGAATAAGTCGGCTTTTTTCTTGGTCGATTGGTGCTCCTTGTGGGAGCGGCCTTGTGTCGCGAAAGAGCCGCAAAGCGGCCCCCAATGATTTCAAAGGTAACGCGAATATTGCCGGGGCTGCTTCGCAGCCCTTTCGCGACACAAGGCCGCTCCCACAAGGCATGGCGAGTGCCGTAAGAAATTATCCACAGGGCAGTGACACCTTGACGAATCGCTCATCTTAGGTTTTGATTGCCATCATTATCTTTCGAAACGAAACTTAAGCGCTCATGTCGAAACGAAACACCCCGCAGCGGCGGCACAACATCCTGGCTTTACTCAGCGAGCAGGGCGAGGTGAGTGTGGACGCGTTGGCCAAGCGTTTCGCAACCTCGGAAGTCACCATCCGCAAGGACCTCGCTGCCCTGGAAACCAATGGCCTGTTGCTAAGGCGCTACGGTGGCGCGGTACCGGTGCCGCAAGAACTGCTAGGTGAACCTGCCCAGCCGGTGTCTTCCTATAAAAAGGCCATCGCCCGCGCCGCCGTGGCGCGTATCCGTGAACATGCGCGCATCATCATCGACAGCGGCAGCACCACGGCGGCCATGATCCCCGAACTGGGGCGCCACCCTGGCCTGGTGGTGATGACCAATTCGATGAACGTGGCCCGTGCCATTTGCGACCTCGAACACGAGCCGGTGCTGCTGATGACCGGTGGCACCTGGGACCCGCATTCCGAGTCGTTCCAGGGGCAGGTGGCCGAGCAGGTGTTGCGCTCATACGATTTCGATCAACTGTTCATCGGCGCCGACGGCATCGACCTTGGCCGCGGCACTACCACCTTCAACGAACTTCTCGGGCTAAGCCGGGTAATGGCCGAAGTCGCCCGTGAAGTTATCGTGATGGTCGAATCGGACAAGGTAGGGCGCAAGATCCCCAACCTCGAGCTGCCCTGGAGCAGCGTGCACACCCTTATTACTGACGAACGCCTGCCCGCAGCGGCACGCGAACAAATTCAAGCCCGCGGCATCAACCTGATCTGCGCCGCGATCAGCCAGGAGCAATAAACCATGTGTGGAATCGTTGGTGCCGTCGCCGAACGCAACATCACAGCCATCCTGATCGAAGGCCTCAAGCGTCTTGAGTACCGCGGGTACGACAGCGCCGGCCTGGCCGTCCTGACCCAGAACGGTGAACTGCAGCGCCGCCGCCGTATCGGCAAGGTCAGTGAGCTGGAAGCCGCTGTTGCCGCCGAGCCACTGGCCGGCCAGCTGGGCATCGCCCACACCCGCTGGGCCACCCACGGTGCGCCGACCGAGGGCAACGCCCACCCGCACTTCTCGGGCAATGAAGTGGCCGTGGTGCACAACGGCATCATCGAGAACCACGAAGAACTGCGCGAAGAGCTGAAGGGCCTTGGCTATGTCTTCACTTCGCAAACCGATACCGAAGTCATCGTCCACCTGATCCACCACACCTTGAAGAGCGTTCCGGACCTGACCGATGCCTTGAAGGCTACGGTAAAGCGGCTGCATGGCGCTTATGGCCTGGCTCTGATCAGCACCAAGCAACCTGATCGCCTGGTAGCTGCACGCAGTGGCAGCCCGTTGGTCATTGGCCTTGGCCTGGGCGAGAACTTCCTGGCGTCCGACCAGTTGGCCCTGCGCCAGGTCACCGACCGCTTCATGTACCTGGAAGAAGGCGACATCGCCGAAATCCGCCGCGACCAGGTCGCCATCTGGGACCAGCAAGGCAACAAGGTTCAGCGTGAAACCGTGCAGTACCACGAAGGCGCCGAAGCTGCCGACAAGGGTACCTACCGTCACTTCATGCTCAAGGAAATCCACGAACAGCCAAGCGTAGTGCAGCGCACGCTGGAAGGCCGCCTGGGCAAGGACAACGTGCTGGTCCAGGCCTTCGGCCCGCAGGCTGCCGAACTGTTCGCCAAGGTGCGCAACGTGCAGATCGTTGCCTGCGGTACCAGCTACCACGCCGGCATGGTCGCCCGTTACTGGCTGGAAAGCCTGGCCGGGATCCCGTGCCAGGTCGAAGTGGCCAGCGAATTCCGTTACCGCAAGGTAGTAGTGCAGCCGGACACCCTGTTCGTCTCCATCTCGCAGTCTGGCGAAACCGCCGATACTTTGGCCGCGCTGCGCAACGCCAAGGAACTGGGCTTCCTCGGCAGCCTGGCGATCTGCAACGTCGGTATCAGCTCGCTGGTGCGTGAGTCGGACCTGACCCTGCTGACCCTGGCCGGTCCGGAAATCGGCGTGGCCTCGACCAAAGCTTTCACCACCCAGCTGGTTTCGCTGATGCTGCTGACCCTGGCTCTGGGCCAGGTGCGCGGTACCTTGGAAGCCGGTGTCGAAGCCGAGCTGGTAGAAGAGCTGCGCCGCCTGCCGACCCGCCTGGGCGAAGCCTTGGCCATGGATGCCACTGTCGAGAAAATCGCCGAACTGTTCGCCGACAAGCACCACACCCTGTTCCTCGGCCGTGGTGCGCAGTACCCGGTGGCGATGGAAGGTGCGCTCAAGCTCAAGGAAATCTCCTACATCCACGCCGAAGCCTACCCGGCAGGTGAGCTGAAACACGGCCCACTGGCGTTGGTGGACAACGACATGCCAGTGGTTACTGTGGCGCCGAACAACGAACTGCTGGAGAAGCTTAAGTCCAACCTGCAGGAAGTGCGCGCCCGTGGTGGCGAGCTGGTAGTGTTTGCCGACGAGCAGGCCGGCATGAGCAACGGTGAAGGCACCCATGTGGTCAAGGTGCCGCACATCGCCGACGCCCTGGCGCCGATCCTCTACACCATCCCGCTGCAGCTACTGTCGTACTACGTGGCCGTGCTCAAGGGGACGGATGTGGACCAGCCGCGTAACTTGGCCAAGTCGGTTACGGTCGAGTAAGCCAGAAGCCAGGGGCGCTTTGCGCCCCGTCCCGACACAACGCCGCTCCTACAGGAGAACGCAATTTCCTGTAGGAGCGGCCTTGTGTCGCGAAGGGCTGCAAAGCAGCCCCCGGCGATCTCGCATCAGATCTGCATTGCCATCCCGTCCACATTCATAGCTGCCTGGCGCAAGGCCTCGGAGCGGGTCGGGTGGGGGTGGCAGGTGAGGGCGATGTCTTCCGCCGAGGCCGAGAACTCCATGGCCACGCAGAACTCACCAATCATCTCGCTGACGCTCGGGCCGACCAGGTGCACACCCAGCACTTCGTCGGTCTCGGCGTCGGCGATGACCTTGGCGAAGCCTTCGGTCTCGTGGTTGATCTTGGCGCGGCTGTTGGCCGTGAACGGGAATTTGCCGACTTTATAGGCACGCCCTTCGGCCTTGAGCTGTTCTTCGGTCTTGCCCACGGTGGCAAGCTCCGGGCGGGTATAGATCACGCCAGGGATAAGGTTGTAGTTGACCTCGTGGGGCTTGCCGGCAATGCGTTCGATGCAGGCCACCGCTTCGTCTTCGGCTTTATGCGCCAGCATCGGGCCGGAGGTGACGTCACCAATCACCCAGATACCCGGCACGGAAGTGCGGTGGTGGTCGTTGCCGAGCATGCCGCGTTTGTCGGTTTCCAGGCCAACGCTTTCCAGGTTCAGCCCTTTGGTATAGGGGCGGCGGCCGATGGCGACCAGTACGTAATCGGCCTGTAGCGATTCTGCAGTGCCGCCGGCGGCCGGCTCCAGGGTCAGGTTCACGCCATCGGCGCTGGCGCTGGCCTGGGTCACCTTGCTGCCCAGCTTGAACACCATGCCTTGCTTGGCCAAGGCCTTCTGCAGGGTCTTGGCGGTTTCTTCGTCAGTGCCCGGGCAGATACGGTCGAGGTATTCGATGACCGTCACTTGGCTGCCCAGGCGGCGCCATACCGAACCCAGTTCGAGGCCGATCACGCCGGCGCCGATTACGACCAGATGCTTGGGCACCTGTGGCAGCGACAGTGCACCAGTCGAGTCGATGATGCGCTGGTTGTCGATGGTCACGCCCGGCAGGGGGGTAGGTTCGGAGCCGGTGGCAATGACGATGTCTTTGGCCTGCAGTGCGGTTTCGCTGCCGTCCTCGGCCTTGACCAAGACCTTGCCGACGCCATCCAGGCGGCCCCAGCCCTTGATCCAGTCGACCTTGTTCTTGCGGAACAGGTACTCGATGCCCTTGGTCAGGCCGGTCACGCTCTCGTCCTTCTGTTTCATCATCTGGGCGAGGTTGAGGTTAGGTTTGACTTCGATACCGAGGTGGGCGAACTCGTCACCGCTGGCGGCTTCGTAAAGCTCGGAAGCATGTAACAACGCCTTGGAGGGCATGCAGCCCACGTTCAGGCAAGTGCCGCCCAAGGTGGAACGGCCTTCAACGCAAGCTACGCTCAGGCCCAGCTGGCCGGCACGGATGGCTGCGTTGTAGCCGCCAGGGCCACCGCCAATGATCACCACGTCATAGGATTTCATGGGTTCAACTCCAGGATGAAGAAGGCAAGAGGGGCACAAGGTTAAGCTGAGATGCCAAAATTGTATACAATCTGCCGTATGGATAAGATCAGTTGGTTCTAGACCATGGTCTCGTTTAGAGGAAACATCCCACGAATGAACTACTCTGATCCGGCGACGTTCGAAATATCAGGCGTCGTGGCCAAATACGGACAGGAGGGTCGTTCATGCTTGCGCAACTTCCACCGGCACTGCAGAGCTTGCATCTGCCGCTGCGGCTGAAACTGTGGGACGGTAACCAGTTCGATCTGGGGCCTAGCCCGCAGGTCACCATTCTGGTCAAGGAGCCACAGCTGATCAGCCAGTTGAGCCACCCGAGCATGGACCAGCTGGGCACGGCGTTCGTCGAAGGCAAGCTGGAGCTTGAAGGCGATATTGGTGAAGCCATCCGGGTATGCGATGAGCTGAGCGAAGCACTGCTGACCGATGAGGACGAAACCCCACCGCAGCGGCTTGCCCACGACAAGAGCACCGACGCCGAAGCCATTTCCTACCATTACGATGTATCCAACGCGTTCTATCAGCTATGGCTGGATCAGGACATGGCCTACTCGTGCGCCTACTTCCGCGAGCCGGACAACACGCTGGATCAGGCACAGCAGGACAAATTCGATCATCTGTGCCGCAAGCTGCGCCTGGACGCAGGTGACTACCTGCTCGACGTTGGCTGCGGCTGGGGCGGGCTGGCGCGTTTTGCTGCTCGCGAATATGGCGCCAAGGTGTTTGGTATCACCTTGAGCAAGGAGCAGCTCAAGCTCGGTCGCGAGCGGGTGAAGGCAGAGGGGCTGGCCGAAAGGGTCGACCTGCAGATTCTCGACTACCGTGACCTGCCTCAGGATGGCCGCTTCGACAAGGTTGTCAGCGTTGGCATGTTCGAGCATGTCGGGCATGCCAACCTGGCACTGTATAGCCAGAAGCTGTTCGGTGCCGTGAGGGAAGGGGGCCTGGTGATGAATCACGGTATCACGGCCAAGCATGTCGATGGTCGCCCGGTCGGGCGTGGTGCTGGCGAGTTCATCGATCGCTACGTGTTTCCTCACGGTGAGCTGCCGCACCTGTCGATGATCAGTGCCAGCATCTGTGAGGCGGGGCTAGAGGTGGTAGACGTGGAAAGCCTGCGTTTGCACTACGCCAAGACCTTGCACCACTGGAGCGAGAACCTGGAGAACCAGCTGCACAAAGCGGCAGCACTGGTGCCCGAGAAGACTTTGCGTATCTGGCGCCTGTACTTGGCCGGGTGTGCTTATGCATTCCAGAAGGGCTGGATCAACCTGCACCAGATTCTGGCCGTGAAGCCCTACGCCGATGGGCATCATGACCTGCCCTGGACGCGTGAAGACCTGTATCGCTGAATTGCGACAAAGCACGCAAGCGCGACACCGAACCTTGTGGGAGCGGGTTTACCCGCGAATGCGTCGGTACAGCCACTGACGTCTTCGCGGGTAAACCCGCTCCCACACGGTCCGCGATACGCATCAGAGAATCGGCGAAATCAGCCGCGCAATCCGCATCCCCAGTTGCTGCAGCCGATGAGTATCGCGGCTGTCCTCCGCAGTAATTTCCCGTGCCTGTTCAAAGTCATTGAGCAGCATGTTCTGGACCTGGTCAGCGAAGCCACGGTCGACCGTCAGCAGGGTGATTTCGAAGTTCAGGCGGAACGAGCGGTTGTCCAGGTTGGCACTACCGATCGCGCTGACATCGTCATCCACCAGCACCACCTTCTGATGCAGGAAGCCCGGTTGGTAGCGGAACATGCGTACCCCCGCACGTACCGCTTCGAAGGCGAAGAGGCTGGAGGCGGCATAGACGATGCGATGGTCTGGGCGCGACGGAATCAGCACTCGCACATCGACCCCACGCAGCACCGCCAAACGCAAAGCGGCGAACACCGCCTCGTCGGGGATGAAATACGGGCTGGTGATCCATACGCGCCGGTTGGCTGAATGGATCGCCTCAAGGAAGAACAATGAGCAGGTTTCCTGTGGGTCTGCCGGGCCGCTGGCCAAGGCTTGGCACAGCACGCCGTTGTCCGGGTAGGTGTCCGGCAGAATCAGCGGTGGTAGCTGGCGCGTGGCCCAATACCAGTCTTCGGCGAACGACTCCTGCAGGCAGGCCAGCACCGGCCCGCTGATCTGCACATGGGTGTCGCGCCAGGGTGAGAGCTGCGGGTGGTCACCGAGGTATTCATCGCCCACGTTGTGCCCGCCGATGAAACCGAGCAGGCCGTCCACCACCACGATCTTGCGGTGGTTGCGGAAGTTCACCTGGAAGCGGTTGAACCAGCCACGACGCGTTGCGAAGGCATGAACCTGTACACCACCGTCGCGCAGCAGCTGGCTGTAGCTGGCCGGCAAGGCATGGCTGCCGACGCGGTCATAAAGCACGAACACCTTCACTCCTTCGGCGGCCTTGCGCAGAAGCAGTTGCTGCAGTGCTTTGCCAAGGCGGTCGTCATGGATGATGAAGAACTGTACCAGCACCACGTCGCGGGCATTCTCAATAGCGGCGAAGATGGCATCGAATGTCGCCTTGCCATCGATCAGCAGCTTCACCTCGTTATTGGCAAGGCAGGGCATGCGCCCGAGCTTGGGCATGGCGCGCAACGCCGCATAGCTTTCCGACTCGCGGGCGGTGAGGGCTTCTTCTACCCAGGGCCGCCAGTTGAGGTTGGCCATGGCCACATGCATTTCCTGGTTGGCCTGGCGTCGGGCCTTGATGTAGGCATAGAACGAGCGTGCGCCGAAGACCAGGTAAGGGATCAAGGTGAGGTAGGGGATGAAGAACAACGGCATGGCCCAGGCGATTGCGCCCTGGGCAGTACGCACGGTGAACAGCGCGTGCAGTGCAGCGACGATACCCAGCAGGTGAATCAGGCCGAGTAGGTAACCGAAGAAGTAGGGGCTGTGGTAGTCCATATGCATCCTGCTGGCCGAGTACACTTGAGTAACAGAACACGTTCCCGGTCCGCGTTGCAACCTGAAGGTGGATTCGGCGTCTAAGGCTCAGCCCGGCCCGCTTGGCCGGTTTTTTCCAGGAGCGTTCGTCCATGAAGATTCGTCTGCCACTGTTGGCGTTGGCCCTAGGTGTGAGCAGCCCGCTGGTGCATGCTCAGATGCTACAGCCGGGTTTGTGGGAGCTGACCACCAGCAACATGCAGGTCGATGGCAAGCCGTTACCCGACATGGAGTTCATGCTCGGCCAGTTGAAGAACCTGCCGCCGGAGCAGCGCGCGATGATGGAGGGTGTGCTGGCCAAGCAGGGGGTGACTGTTGGCGGTAAGGGGGTGCGCTCGTGCCTGACGCCAGAACAGGTCGCCACCAACGATATCCCGCTGCAGGACCCGAAGTCAGGATGTACCCAGAAGATCACCGACCGCACCGGTAATGTGTGGAAGTTTCAGTTCAGCTGCCCTAAAGCGCAGGGCAGTGGCCAGGCGACTTTCCTCAGTGACCGGGAATTCACCACCCAGGTCAATGGAACGTTCAACGCCTCGGGTGTACAGCAGCAAGGCAGCATGAACACCCGTGCCGTGTGGTTGGGCAATGACTGCGGTTCGGTCAAGCCGCGCAGCTGACATCCCATTGCCACTGGCTGGTAGCGACAGCGTCGTGGGCATGCAGGCTTTCTGCATGTTCCACGCGCAGCTTGAAGGCCGTGCTCCATTCTATTTGCCGTAGCGCCTTGTGCAGGCGTCGAGCGGCGTCTTCGCAGAACATGAGGTTCTGGCCGTTGGCCAAGGCAAAGGCTTGTTCGTCTGCGCGCTTTACCGCGGTCTGCACCGCTGTCCCCAGGCTAGCTTCTATGCGGTCGATCAGCTCGGTGATTGGCAGAACCTGCTGCTTGCTGTGCAGCCTTACCTGGATTTGGGCGCTACTGCGTTGGCTATGGGGCGTCGCTACGATGCCTTCGGCGCTGCCAAGCCACTGCAGCACTGCAGACGTGTCGACCTGCTCCTCTCTGAAATCTGCCTGGAACTGCTGCTGAATCAGCTGACGTGCAAGTGCAGCCGAGCAGGGGCAGGTCGAGGAATAAGGAACTGAAACGGATAGTTCCACGTGGAACATTTCATTTTCAATCCTTGCATCGACTGCCACGGCATAGCTTTTCCAGCCCTCCAACGGGCTGATCAAAGCAGGCCTTTTAAGCAGATGCTCAAAGCGCAGACGCAGATAGGCTGCGGAAGAAAGGCCTTCATGGCTGCTGAGGAAGTCAGCCAGCAGTTGCCGGATAGTGAGAGGCGTCAGGGGCTGATGCTCCAACGACTCCAGGGCAAGATAAAGCCGCGACATATGGATACCGCGTGAACAGCCATCTACCAGGCTAACGCCAGCATCGACAGTAGCAGCTGCCGTGCGCCCTTCGAACCGCACAGGTTGGGCTATCCCGCACATACCCACCCAGTCCAAAGGTAAGGCGTATTCCTGGGTTTGAGCGGCAATGTCGGGGAGTTTGAGCTGGGTCATCTGGCATTCCATACAAAAAGGGAGATCAGCAGCCACTGCCGATCAAGCTGCAATGCAGGGGAGGATGAACAAGGGCCATTTTCTTCCCGTTAGCTCCTCGTCTGTCACGAACGTCTTGGCGAAATTGTATTGTTACTTTATAACATTGTGCAATGCATCGTTTCGAATGCGCTCGCCTGAAGAGGTTTCGCCATGCCCAACCGTCTCCCTGTCACCGTGCTGTCCGGCTTCCTTGGCGCCGGCAAGAGCACCTTGCTCAACCATGTGCTGCGTAACCGCGAAAACCTGCGGGTTGCGGTTATCGTCAATGACATGAGCGAAATCAACATCGATGCCAGCGAGGTGCAGCGCAACGTCAGCCTCAACCGTGCCGAAGAGAAGCTGGTGGAGATGAGCAATGGCTGCATCTGCTGCACGCTGCGTGAAGACCTGCTTGAGGAAGTGGCGCGTCTGGCCGAGGAAGGGCGTTTCGATTATTTGCTGATCGAGTCCACGGGAATCTCAGAGCCACTGCCTGTGGCCGAGACCTTCACCTTCCGTGACGAACAGGGCCGCAGCCTGTCCGACATGGCACGCCTGGACACCATGGTCACCGTGGTCGATGGCCTGAACTTCCTGCGGGATTACCAGGCAGCAGACAGCCTGGCCAGCCGTGGCGAAACCCTGGGTGAGGAAGACGAGCGCTCGATCAGTGACTTGCTGATCGAACAGGTCGAGTTCGCCGATGTGCTGTTGCTGAGCAAGATCGACCTGATCAGCCAACACGAGCGCGAAGAGCTAATTGCGATTCTGCGCAGCCTGAATGCCCGGGCGCAGATCGTGCCCATGGTCATGGGCCAGGTACCGCTGGAACGCATCCTCGACACCGGCCTGTTCGACTTCGACCAGGCTGCCCAGGCCCCTGGCTGGCTGCAGGAGTTGCGCGGCGAGCACGTGCCGGAAACCGAAGAGTACGGCATTGCCGCCACCACCTGGCAGGCCCGGCGCCCCCTTCATCCACAACGCTTTTTCGATTTTATCCACACGCCCTGGAGCAATGGGCGGCTCCTGCGTTCGAAGGGTTTTTTCTGGCTGGCCAGCAAGTACCAGGAGGCCGGGAGCTGGTCGCAGGCAGGCGGCATGATGCGCCATGGCCTGGCGGGCCGCTGGTGGCGCTTCGTGCCGCGCGAGCAGTGGCCACAGGATGTGGATAACACCGCCGCGATCTTGAAGAACTGGGTTGCCGAGAGTGGTGACTGCCGCCAGGAACTGGTGTTCATAGGGCAGAATATCGACTTCGAAAAATTATCCACAGCACTCGAAGCATGCCTGTTGACCGAGCAGGAAATGGACTTGGGGCCTATGGGCTGGTTGCGCCTGCCGGATCCGTTCGGTCCATGGCATGAGGAGGCCGCAGCATGAACCCCGCACGCAAACCTGTGGATATTTTCCAGGTATTTGGTGAAACACCGCAGGTGCTGACCGAGGTGTTGCAGGATGGCGTGAACCTGGCGGTATGGCGCCGACGTTTGCCGGCGCAGCTTGAGGATTTTTCCGCACTGGTGGTCAACCTCGGCCAGCCCTTGGCAGACCAGCGCGTCATCGATGTGGACGAGCAGCACATGCCGGTATTGACCGAATTATTACGCGAAGCGGCGGACGTGCACGGCTACGAGGCATTCGTGGCGGATGTGACCTGGTTGGTGGCTGCCTATACCTGCCTGGTGGGTGCGCAGCGGGTCGGCTTGCGCCTGCGGGTACTGACAGGCCCCATGTGCCCGCGCTTCCATGTGGATAACGTTCCGCTGCGCCTGCTCACCACTTACGCTGGGCCAGGGAGCGAGTGGCTGAAAGAGGATGCGAGCCCGCGTGGTGACTTACACACAGCGGTACTGCCTGTGGATAACATCCAGCACCTGCAAGCTGGCGATGTGGCTGTGCTCAAAGGGGAGAAGTGGCAGGGCAACGAAGGCGCGGGGCTGGTGCATCGTTCGCCCTCGGGGCAGCAGGGGCGCCTGCTGCTCAGCCTTGACTGGCTGGCCTGACGGCGCATAGTGAGGCATCACCATCGCCCGAAGCCGCCCCATGCTGCAGAACATTCCTACTCACGTGATTGCCGGCCCGCTGGGGGCCGGCAAGACGACCCTGATCCGTCATCTGCTGGCCCAGCGCCCGGCCAATGAGCGCTGGGCTGTATTGATAAACGAATTTGGCCTGGTAGGTCTGGATGCTGCCTTGCTCAGCCGTGACGAAGACGGCATCGCCATCGGCGAGGTCGCAGGTGGATGCCTTTGCTGCGTCAATGGCATGCCGTTTCAGGTGGGCTTGGGCCAACTGCTGCGCAAATCCCGCCCTGACCGGCTGTTCATCGAGCCGTCCGGGCTGGGTCATCCGTTGCAGTTGCTCGCTCAGTTGCAAAAAGCCCCATGGGCTGGAGTGCTGACAATACAACCATTGCTGATGGTTGTGGATGCGCAGTCGATGGTTCGGTGCGAGCAGCTTCCAGAGGCTCAACAGCAGGCCCTCGAGGCTGCTGAAAGCGTCGTATTGAACAAGTCAGAGGCTGTGGATGAAAAACACAAGCTGTTGATAAAAAACAAATTAATTGGGAAAAGACTGTTCTGGACCGTTCAAGGTAAGCTGCCCTTGTCAGAGCTTCCGGCCGTACCCAATGGCATTGTTGACAGCCCGTTTGTGGATAACAGTATTGTCGACAATCCTGGAAATCCAACGGCGACGCTATGGACGGACCCTGGCCAGCCGATCTGTCTTGCCCAGCAGGGAGAAGGGGGTTGGAGCATTGGCTGGCGCTGGCACCCTGGCCAGCAGTTTTATCCACAGCGGCTGCAGGCGTTCTTGCGGGCTTGGCCGTGGCGACGCGCCAAGGGGGTTATCCACAGCGTGGAGGGCTGGCAATCATTCAATGGCCTGAATGGGGACATGCCCGCCTGGCAGCCCAGCGACTGGCGCAGGGATACGCGCATCGAGCTGATTTTCGACCAGCCGCAATCGCAATCCGCGCTGCAGGCCGGGTTGAGCGAATGTCGTATCAGTTGATCAGTTGCGCCAGCGGTTGTGCTCCTGGCGCCACTGCTGCATTTCGATGACATTGTCGGCGCGCGGTGGGGTCTTGATCTCGAACGGGTAGGGCGCAAGTTCGATTTGCACACTGTGGGCGCCGAACTGCGTCACGGTACCGGGGTGGCGCTGTTCGCCCGTGACGGTGAACTCGAAGGCATAGACGCGCGCCAGGCGCTTGCGGCCGTTGGCGTCACGGACAAAGGCGATGCGCTTGAGTGCGACCGCATCGTCGAGCAGTTCGAGGTCGAGCTTGGTGCAATGCTGTTTGACCCGTTCCAGGGCTTTCTCGCGCAACCCGTGGTTGTGCCACAACCAGGCGCCTGCCGTGGCGACCAGCATCAGGACGAAGAGGTTTTCCAGGGTCAACATTTGCATATGCTCCAAACAGGTCGATCCAGCTTAACTGCGTCCCTGGCCTGTCGTACAGGTGGCAATCGAGTTCATACTGCCTTGCGCACAATCACTGAAACAGCTTTGGAAACCTCCCGCATGAAACGTACCCCGCACTTGCTCGCCATCCAGTCCCATGTGGTGTTCGGCCACGCCGGCAACAGTGCCGCGGTATTTCCCATGCAGCGTATCGGGGTCAATGTGTGGCCGCTCAATACCGTGCAGTTCTCCAATCACACACAGTATGGCCAGTGGGCAGGTGAAGTGCTTGCTCCTGCGCAAATTCCTGCGTTGGTGGAAGGCATTTCCAACATCGGCGAGCTGGGCCATTGCGATGCGGTGTTGTCCGGTTACCTGGGGAGTGCCGAACAAGGCCGGGCGATTCTGGCCGGCGTCGAGCGGATCAAGGCAGTGAACCCAAAGGCTTTGTACCTGTGCGACCCAGTCATGGGGCACCCTGAGAAGGGTTGCATCGTGCCTGCGGAAGTCAGTGAATTCCTGCTCGACGAGGCGGCCGCCAGGGCTGACATCCTGTGCCCCAACCAGCTGGAGCTGGACAGCTTCTGTGGCCGCCGGGCGCAGTCGTTGGAGGACTGCGTGAACATGGCGCGCAGCCTGTTGCAGCGAGGGCCGCAGGTGGTGCTGGTCAAGCACCTGGCCTACCCCGGGCGCGCCGAGGACCAGTTCGAGATGCTGCTGGTGACCGCCGAGCACAGCTGGCACCTGCGTCGCCCGCTATTGGCGTTTCCGCGGCAGCCGGTGGGGGTGGGGGACCTGACCTCAGGCCTGTTCCTGGCTCGCGTCCTGCTCGGCGACAGCTGGGTCCAGGCGTTCGAATTCACCGCTGCGGCCGTACACGAAGTGCTGCTGGAAACTCAGGTATGCGCCAGCTATGAACTGCAGTTGGTGCGGGCCCAGGACCGCATCGCGCACCCAAGGGTGCGCTTCGAGGCACAGCTTCTGGCGCTTTAAATCGAGTCGGTTTTCAGGTCCTGGTAACGCTTTTCCAGCTCCTGGCGGATCTGTCGGCGTTGCTGGCCCTGAAGGAAGCGGCGCTTTTCTTCACTGCTCTGCGGCTGGCGTGGCGGCACCGGCACCGGGCGACGGTTGTCGTCGACCGCGACCATGGTGAAGAAGCAGCTGTTGGAATGACGTACCGAGCGCTCGCGGATGTTTTCGGTCACCACCTTGATGCCCACCTCCATCGAGGTGTTGCCGGTGTAGTTGACCGACGCCAGGAAGGTAACAAGTTCCCCCACGTGCACCGGCTCGCGGAAGATCACCTGATCGACCGACAGGGTGACTACATAGCTGCCGGCATAGCGGCTGGCACACGCATAGGCCACTTCGTCGAGGTACTTGAGCAGGGTGCCGCCATGTACGTTGCCAGAAAAGTTGGCCATGTCCGGGGTCATCAGGACGGTCATGCTCAGCTGGGCGTTTCCAGGTTCCATAGTGTGCTCACGGTGAGGTTGCGCTGAATCGGGCGAACGGGGGGCATTATCTGCAGACACTTGTATTCCCCTCTTTTGAATTTGCCTTCCTGGTACGGGACGTTGGCTGACGCTCCATCGTCACGCCGATCATGCCATCAGCGGCGCTTTTCCAGCCGATCTGTTTCTGCATATTGCACCGCCTATTTGCGGCGGGGTGCGATGTTAACCTGACTACACCCATGCAACATGGGCTTTTCATGCATTCAAAACAGTATGTACTTGCTGCTCGCTCAGGGTTGCCTTGGCAGAGGAGCGGTCTGCCCAGGCATCCAGCAACGGACGAGAAAAGGAGTATCACGCCATGCATGCCATCAGCTTTATCCAGGACCTGGCAGTCATCATGCTGGTCGCCGGCGTGGTCACCGTTCTCTTTCACCGTCTCAAGCAACCTGTGGTGCTGGGCTACATCGTCGCCGGCTTCATCATCGGCCCGCACACCCCACCGTTCGGCCTGATCCACGACGAAGACACCATCAAGATCCTCGCCGAGCTGGGGGTGATCTTCCTGATGTTCTGCCTGGGGCTCGAATTCAGCCTGCGCAAGCTGTTCAAGGTAGGCGCCACGGCGTTCATCGCGGCGTTCCTGGAAATCGTGCTGATGATCTGGATCGGCTTCGAGATCGGCCGCTGGTTCGGCTGGAACACCATGGATTCGCTGTTCCTCGGCGCCATCCTGGCGATTTCTTCGACCACCATCATCGTCAAGGCGCTCAACGACCTGAAGATGAAGAACGAGCGCTTCGCCCAGCTGATCTTTGGCGTACTGATAGTCGAGGACATCCTTGGCATCGGCATCATCGCCCTGCTGTCGGGCATCGCCGTCAGCGGCACGGTCAGCTCGGGCGAGGTGTTCTCCACTGTCGGCAAGCTGTCGCTGTTCATGATCGTCGCGTTGGTCATCGGCATCCTGCTGGTGCCACGCCTGCTGGCCTACGTGGCAAAATTCGAAAGCAACGAGATGTTGCTGATTACCGTATTGGGCCTGTGCTTCGGCTTTTGCCTGCTGGTGGTCAAGCTGGAGTACAGCATGGTGCTCGGTGCCTTCCTGATTGGCGCGATCATGGCCGAATCGCGCCAGTTGCTTAAGATCGAGAGCCTGATCGAACCGGTGCGTGACCTGTTCAGCGCCATTTTCTTCGTCGCCATCGGGCTGATGATCGACCCCCAGGTGCTGATCGACTACGCCTGGCCGATCGTGGTCATTACCCTGGCAGTGGTGTTGGGCAAGATGCTGTCGTGCGGCATGGGCGCGTTCATTGCGGGCAATGACGGGCGTACATCGCTGCGAGTGGGCATGGGGCTTTCGCAGATCGGCGAGTTTTCCTTCATCATCGCCGCGCTGGGCATGACCCTGCAGGTGACCAGCGACTTCCTCTACCCGGTGGCTGTGGCGGTGTCTGCAATCACCACGCTGCTGACACCCTACCTGATCCGTGCCGCCGACCCGCTGTCGCTCAAGCTGGGCAAGGTGGTACCCAGCCGCCTGGCGCGGGTGCTGTCGTTGTATGGCGAATGGTTGCGCAGCATCCAGCCGCAGGGCGAGAGCGCCATGCTCGTGGCGATGATCCGGCGCATCCTGTTGCAGGTTGGGGTGAACCTGGCGCTGGTAATCGCCATCTTCTTCAGTGGTGGCTATTTCGCAGGGCGGATCGGCAACTGGCTCAGCGAGTGGGTCAGCGATGCCAGCCAACAGAAAGCGCTGATATGGGGCGCAGCGTTGTTGCTGTCGTTGCCATTCCTGATTGCTGCCTATCGCAAGCTCAAGGCACTGTCGATGCTACTGGCAGAGATGGGCGTCAAGCCGGAAATGGCCGGGCGGCATACCCAGCGCGTGCGTCGTGTGATTGCCGAGGTGATCCCGCTGTTGTCGCTGCTGGTTATTTTCCTGCTGCTATCGGCGCTGTCGGCGAGCATTCTGCCGACCAGCGAGTTGCTGCTGGTGATTGCCGTGGTGGCTGCGGTAGTGGTGGCCTTGCTGTGGCGCTGGTTTATCCGCGTGCATACGCGCATGCAGATTGCCTTGCTGGAGACGCTGGAGAACAGCCGCGAGAATACGCACTGACTGTGGGAGCGGGCATGCCCGCGAACACCGGCGCGGCTGGGGCCAATCACCGTGCTGGCTTCTTCGCGGGCGCGCCCGCTCCCACAGGTACTGCATGGGTGCTGACCTTTGTGCAGTACAGCATCAAAACAGAGGTTGGAATCAGCTCTCCAGCCAGACATCCCGCGCCCAGTGCCACACCGATTCCCAGCTGTCTTCGCCGACACTTTCCTCTTCGGCATCCCACAGCACCACGGTGCCATCCTCTTCGACGCAGTAGTAGTTGTCGCCGTCCTGACACAATGGAATCAGGTCACGTGGCACGCCGGCATCCCAGGCGTTGGCGGCGACTTCCGGCAGGTAGGTATGCGACTGTGGGTCGGTAACGGTCACCGGCTCCAGTGAACCATACACCACGTCACTGACGGTCAGCAGGAACTCTTTGAACACGAACGGAATGTTGATGAACAGCTCTTCTTCGATCTCGACCAGCTGGTCCTCGTCGGGAAGCTCAAGGGGCACCGGCACTGGCTCGTTGGCTTCACGGAGTTGTTCGATCACTTCTTCCACGGTTCACTTCCTCTGACCTAGATGACAACGCTGCGCGTTATACCCTAGTAGGCCACTCTGGCAAAAGCAAAAACCCCGGGACAGGCCCGGGGTTTTTTGTGCAGCACGCAACGGTTAGCCGTTTTGACGGATACCGGCCACCAGCCAAGGCTGGTTTTCGCCTTGGGCGCGAACCATGTGCCAGCTTTCGCTGAACACTTCGCCCTGGTCGAAGCGCGAGTTCTTCGACATGCCACGGAAGGTCAGGGTGGCATCGGTGCGGTCGGCGCGGTCTTCGACACCGTCCAGCTGCACCTCGAGGTTGTCGATGTAGGTGGACTGGAAGCCATCACCCAGTTCGGCGCGCTCGCGCTTGAGGAACTCCAGCATCTGCGGGGTGACGAACTCGGCGATCTTGTCCATCTCGTTGGCGTCCCAGTGCTGCTGCAGCGCCTGGAAGTGGTTACGGGCAGCAGCCAGGAAGTTCTGCTCGTTGAACCAGGCCGGGGCGTTGATCACCGGGGCGGCTGCGGCGGCAGGTGCGGCCGAACCACCGAAGATCGACGGCTGGGCAGGCTGACCGTGAGCTTCACGCTGCATCGGCGCATGACCTGGCATGGCCATTTGCGGCTGCTGCTGGCGACGGCGCGCGGCGATGAAGCGGAACACCAGGAAGGCGATGAGCGCCACGATCAGGAAGTCCATGATCTGGAAGCCTTCGAAACCGTCACCCATGAACATGGAAGCCAGCAGGCCACCGGCAGCGAGGCCGGCCAGAGGGCCCAACCAGCGCGAAGCACCGCTGGCGGCCGGAGCGGCACGGCCAGGTGCGGTCGGCGCGGCGGCAGGCGTGGTTGGCGTGGCCTGGCGGGTCTGGTGGATAGGCGCGGAGCCCGAGCTCTTGCCGCCGCCAAAACGCTTGGCGTTGGCGTCCAGGCTCAGCGTCAGGCCGACGCAGAGCGCCAGAGCGATGCTAAGAAAACGTTGCATAAGTGGGATATCCCCTGTTGTGGATTGCACGCGCGTCATGGTGCACAGGTTCCCGGGCACATGACCAGCGACATAATGTTTCTAGCTTTTGCCTGAGTGTTACAAACCCGGCTGGACCGGACTTTTTGAATGCTGACCCAATACCTGTGGGAGCGGCCTTGTGTCGCGATAGGGCTGCGAAGCAGCCCTAAGATATCAGCGTCAAAGCCACAATCGTGGGGCCGCTTTGCGGCCCTTTCGCGACACAAGGCCGCTCCCACAAAGGCCGCTCCTACAAGGACCTGCGCAGGCTTTTAGATGGCCTCGAGCTTGGCATACCCCAGCATCAGCCACTTGCTGCCTTCGGCAAAATTCACCTGCACCCGTGCCTGGGCGCCGGAGCCTTCGAAGTTAAGGATCACACCCTCGCCAAACACCGCATGCTGCACACGCTGACCCAGGTTGAACGCGGTCTGCGGAATGCTGGCATTGGCGAACAGGTTGCTGTTCGTCGCCGTCTTGGCCCCGCCGAACGGGCGACTGACGCTGTTGGACAGGCGCACTTCCTGAACCAGGCCCGCCGGAATTTCGCGTACGAAACGTGACACCTTGTTGTAGGTCTCGCTCCCATACAGGCGACGTGTTTCAGCGTAGGTCATGACCAGTTGGCGCATGGCGCGGGTGATGCCCACATAAGCCAGGCGGCGCTCCTCTTCCAGGCGGCCAGGCTCTTCCAGGCTCATCTTGTGCGGGAACAGGCCTTCTTCCATGCCCACCAGGAACACATACGGGAACTCCAGGCCCTTGGCGCTGTGCAAGGTCATCAGCTGGACGCTGTCTTCATGCTCGTCGGCCTGGGCGTCGCCTGCCTCGAGCGAGGCGTGGCCGAGGAACGCCGAGAGTGGCGAGAGGTCGGCGTCTTCTTCGGTGGACTCGAAGTTGCGCGCTGCGCTGACCAGTTCCTCAAGGTTTTCTACCCGTGCCTGGCCCTTTTCACCCTTTTCTTCCTGGTGATAGATGATCAGCCCGGACTGCTCGATGGTGGTCTGGGTCATGGTATGCAGTGGCATGTCCACGACCTTGGCAGCCAACCCCTCGATCAGCTCGATGAACGCACCCAAGGCACTGGCGGCGCGGCCTTTCAGGGCTTTGGCAGCGAGCAGCTGGCACATGGCTTCCCACATCGACAGCTGGCTGTGGCGGGCATGCTCGCGGATGGCTTCGACGGTTTTTTCGCCAATGCCACGTGGCGGCACGTTGATCACCCGTTCCAGGGCAGCATCGTTGCCGCGGCCTTCGATCAGCCGCAGGTAAGCCATGGCGTTCTTGATTTCGGCGCGCTCGAAGAAGCGCTGGCCACCGTAGATGCGGTAGGGGATGCGTTCGCGCAGCAGGGCTTCTTCCAGCACCCGCGACTGGGCGTTGGAACGGTACAGGATGGCGATCTCGCTACGCGCGTTGCCCTGTTTGACCAGGCTTTCGATGGTTTCCACCACGTAGCGCGCTTCGTCGTGCTCGTTGTAGGCCGCATACAGGGTCAACGGTTCGCCTTCGCCCAGGTCGGTCCACAGTTCCTTGCCCAGGCGCCCGCTGTTGTTGGCGATCAGCGCGTTGGCCGCCTTGAGGATGCCGCCGGTGGAGCGGTAGTTCTGCTCCAGGCGGATCATTTCGGCGTCTGGGAAGTCGGCAGTGTACTGGTGAATGTTCTCGATCTTGGCACCGCGCCAGCCGTAGATCGACTGGTCGTCATCGCCCACTGCCATCAGGCTGGCGCCACCGCGTGCCAACAGGCGCAGCCAGGCGTACTGCACGGCGTTGGTATCCTGGAATTCGTCTACCAGCACATGCTGGAAACGCCGCTGATAGTGTTCCAGCAGGCCGGGATGGTCGCGCCACAGGTCAAGGGCGCGCAGCAGCAACTCGGAAAAGTCGATGACCCCGGCGCGCTCGCAGGCCTGTTCGTAGGCGGTATAGACGTCGCGCATGGTCGACAGGAACAGGTCGCCCCCGGCCTGGATATGTTGCGGTCGCAGGCCTTCGTCCTTCTGCCCGTTGATGAACCACTGGGCTTGGCGTGCCGGCCATTTCTGCTCGTCCAGGCCCAGCTCGCGCATCACCCGCTTGATCAGGCGCTGCTGGTCGTCGCTGTCGAGGATCTGGAAGTTCTGCACCAGTCGTGCTTCCTGCCAGTGCGCCCGCAGCAGGCGATGGGCCAGGCCGTGGAAGGTGCCGACCCACATGCCCGCCGGGTTGATGCCCAGCAGTTGCTCGATCCGCTGGCGCATTTCTGCCGCGGCCTTGTTGGTGAAGGTCACCGACAGGATCGAGTGCGGCGATGCCTGCTCCACCTGGATCAGCCAGGCAATGCGGTGCACCAGCACGCGGGTTTTACCGGAACCGGCGCCAGCAAGCACCAGTTGACGCCCGAGCGTGGCCGCTACGGCCTGGCGTTGGGCATCGTTGAGGGAATTCAGCAGGAGGGAGAGGTCGTCTGTGCGCATCGGGCCATTCTAGGGCGCAGCAGGAAATGGGGCAAACTTCTACTGTATGAATATTCACCTGCCGCATGCCCGTTCATCGAGCCGATGGCAGGTGCCAGGCCGCCGTTCAGGCGACCTGGCCGGCAGCGGCTCAGTCAATCGCTTCGATGGTGCGAATTTCGCAGCGCTGAGAACCGTCAGCATGGATGATCTCCACGGTTTTCCAGCCAGTGCCGCCTGCACGTTCGAAAACCACGGTTTTTTCCGTCAGGACCTGCGGGGTGATTGCGCCGCTATCCACCAGCTGAAGCTCCAGCACTTCCCAGCCACCCCTGTGGCGCAGCTTGGGTTCGACCAGCACCGGTTCGATGGCCGGGGTGGCGACCGTAACGGTGCCATGAACCCTGAACACCTGCTTGCCGTGGGCGATGTCATTGACTGCAACGAGGTTGGTAATAATAGCCATTGTCTGTTCCTGTCTCGTGTTGAAAGTAGCGCCAGTGCGCTGGGGCTACTTTCTGCTCTTTCATCTGACACGGGAGCAGGGCAGTGCTTCAGCTATGCCAGTGCCTGCCATGCCTGGCGAGCAAGCTGTTGGCTTGCTCCGGCCCGTTACTGCCTGCCGGGTACGGTCTTGGTGCCTGGAAGTGCTCTTCACAGCCCTTGATGATCGGGTCGATCCAGGCCCAGGCCGCTTCCACTTCGTCGCGGCGCATGAACAACGTCGAGTCGCCCTCAAGCACATCCAGCAACAGCCGCTCGTAGGCGTCCCAGCGGCGGGTCTGGCTGAACACCTGGGCCAGGTTCAGATCCAGGTCCACAGGTTCCAGGCGCATGCCCTTGCCCGGGCTCTTGGTCATCATGCGCAAGCTGATGCGTTCGTCCGGTTGCAGCTGGATCAGCAGCTGGTTGACTTGGCCACCATTGAAAAGCTCGTGGGGCACCGGCTTGAACTGGATGACGATCTGCGATGAGCGGCGTGCCATGCGCTTGCCGGTACGCAGGTAGAAGGGCACGCCCGCCCAGCGCCAGTTGTCGATGTGCGCCTCGATGGCGATGAAGGTTTCGGTGTCGCTGTCGTTGTCGACGTCCTTTTCGAAATAATAGGCCGGCACTTCCTGGCCGCCGATGTGCCCGGCGCCATACTGGCCGCGTACGGTCTTGTCCTGTACGTCCTGACCAGTGATGGGCTTGAGGGCGCGCAGGATCTTCACTTTCTCGTCACGCACCGCTTCGGCCTCGAACTGCGCGGGGGGCTCCATGGCCACCAGGCACAGCAGCTGTAGCAAGTGGTTCTGCAGCATGTCGCGGGTCGCCCCGGCGCGGTCGTAGTAGGCGCCGCGGTTCTCTACCCCCAGGGTCTCGCAAACGCTGATCTGCACGTGGTCGACCTGGCTGTTGCGCCACACTGGCTCCAGCAGGGCGTTGGCAAAACGCAGGGCCATCAGGTTCTGCACGGTTTCCTTGCCCAGGTAGTGGTCGATGCGAAATACCTGGTTTTCCTCAAGCACTGCGCCGATCGCTTCGTTGATGGCGGTAGCCGACTCCAGCGAGTGGCCGATCGGCTTTTCCAGAACGATGCGCGCTTCGGCGTCGGCCAGGCCGGCGTTGTGCAGGTGCTTGGCGATCGGCACGAACAGGTTGGGGGCGGTGGCCAGGTAGAAGATGCGCGTCAAGCCGCCGGGCTCGCCCAGGTAACGCGCCAGGCGGCCGAAATCGGCGCTTTGCGAAGCATCCATGGCGAAATAGTCGACGCGCGCGGAAAAACGCTGCCAGACCTCTTCGTCGAAGTCGTTGCGGGCGATCTGTGCCCGGCAATGGCGTTCGGCGAGCTTGAGATAGTCATTGCGTGGCAAGTTGCGTCGCGCCAGTGCGATGATCCGCACGGCAGGGTCAAGACGGGCCTCGCGAAACAGGTGGTAGAGCGCCGGAAGCAATTTGTGCAGGGCCAGATCGCCGGTGCCGCCGAAGACCAGAATGTCGCAAGGAATAGTCAAACCACCACTCTCCACGTTCGTTTAACTGGGCGGGTTGGCGTCCATGTAGTATAACTACAAGATAGCTACAACCCGGCCAGCCGATCATAACCGAGTCCAGCCTGTGAATCTGTTGCAACATATCGCCCAATCGCGCCACCTGCTGCGCAAATCGGAACTCAAAGTGGCCGACCACGTGCTACTCGACCCGGCTGCCGTCATGCACAGCTCCATGGCCGACCTGGCGCACAGCGTGGGTATCAGCGAACCGACCATCGTGCGTTTCTGCCGTGCGATCGGTTGTTCGGGCTTCCAGGACCTGAAGCTGAAGCTGGCGCAGAGCCTGGCTGCGGGGGCCAGTTTCGGCCAGTTCGCCATTCATGAAGACGACTCGGTCGCCGACTACAGCCTGAAGATCTTCGACACCACGCTGCACACCCTGATGGAAGTGCGCGAGCACCTCGACCCGCAGGCGCTGCAGCAGGCAGTGACCGCCATGGCCCAGGCGCAGCGTGTGGAGTTCTATGGCTTTGGTGCCTCCGGTGCGGTAGCGGCCGATGCCCAGCACAAGTTCTTCCGCCTGCTGCTCAGCGCGGCAGCCTATTCCGACCCGCACATGCAGGCGATGTCGGCGGTGACCCTGAAGCCGGGTGATGTGGCGGTATGCATTTCCCAGTCGGGCCGTTCCAAGGACCTGTTGATTACCGCCAACCTGGTCCGTGAGAGCGGTGCCAACCTGATTACCCTGTGCCCCAGCCAGACACCGCTGGCGGAGCTTTCGACGGTAAACCTGGCAATCGACGTGCATGAAGACACCGAAATCTACACCCCGCTGACCTCGCGTATCGCCCACCTGGTGGTGATTGACGTGCTGGCCATGGGTGTGGCCATGGCGCGCGGGCCGAGCCTGGTCAACCACCTGAAGAGCGTGAAGCGCAGCTTGCGCAGCCTGCGCTTGTCGCCCAAGTCGATCAAGGCTACCGACGACTGATTGTCGTTGCCTGTGCCGGCCCTTTCGCGGGTAAACCCGCTCCCACAGGTACTGCACCGTCCTTGAGGCTGGTGAGCACCTGTGGGAGCGGGTTTACCCGCGAAGAGGTCGGCACAGGTGCTATAAATTTCACTGTTTTGTCACCATTCCACAGCCAAACCGTAAACCGCCAAAGCCAGTCTGAAGTTCCCGCATCTATCTGGGAGACAGGCAATGGCTCGTGACTTCGACGGTACGTACCAACCCAGCGCCAAGGCTCGCAAGCAGCAGGAAAAGGATCAGCGCCGCATGGAATACCGCCGCGCGATCGAGAGCTATTGCGACCAACGTCAACTGCTCCGCGAGCTAGTGGACTACCCGGAGCTGCAAGAGCTCACGGTCTGGCAGGCGTCGGCAGCAGCTTCCCCGAAAAACGCTCAACCAGCGCGCTGATCAACGCACGTTCGCTGCGAATGAACGCCAGGAAAGCCAAGGCCACCGGCGACTGCCGTTTGGCCTTGGACTGCACCACGCACCAGCTGCGGTACAGCGGCAGTTCTTCCACGGGCAGCTCCCTCAACACACCGGTGGCCAGCTCCAGGTTGACCGCATGGCGGGTCAGCATGGCAATGCCCAAGCCGGCGATCACGCACTCTCGCTGGGCGTCTGCCGAAGCCACCTCCAAGGTCTGCGTGAAATGCACGCGCTTGTCCTTGAAGTATTCCTCGCAAGCCTTGCGTGTGCCCGAACCTTGTTCGCGCACCAGCAGGGTATGAGGCTCAAGGTCCTGCAGGCGCAGTTGCTCCAGCTTGCAAAGCGGGTGCTCGGGCGGCGCCACCGCGATGATTGGGTTGTTGAGGAACGGCAGAAACTCCAGGCCCATGTCTTGCGGCACCATGGACATGATGATCAGGTCGTCGCGGTTGTCCGACAAGCGGCGGATGGCTTGGGCGCGATTGACCACGGTCAGGGTCAGGTTGACCTCCGGGTGACGCTGTTTGAAGGCAGCGAACAGGTGTGGCACGAAATACTTGGCGCTGGACTCGATCGCCAGCTTCAACTGCCCCTGCAATGAGCCCTGCATGTCCGACAGCTGCATGTCCAGGCTCTCCAGGCGCCCGAAGATATCGTGGCTGGCGCGTTGCAGGGCCTCGGCAGCTTCGGTCAGGTAGAGCTTCTTGCCCACGTACTCGAACAGCGGTTGGCCGATCAGCTCTTCGAGCTGGCGGATCTGTAGACTAACGGCGGGTTGCGTCAGGGCCATCTCTTCCGCCGCCCGGCTGTACGAACGTAAATCGCATACCTCGTTGAAGATCTGCAATTGACGCAACGTCATACGCATCAAGGACTTACGCATTTTTATCCGCCCTTCGGCAACACCTTGTTACCGCACTATAAGCTTTTGCTAATACAGCCCCTAACAAATATTGATTTTTGTTTATCAACCTACAGCGCTAGGGTGAATGTGCGACTGGCCAGCAACGTCTGGTCACGCGCCGACCGGGAGAACCGGCTCGACTGTTCCTACGGCTTTGGGAAGACTCCAGTGATAAAAAAAATCCTGATCGCCAACCGAGGTGAAATTGCAGTTCGGATCGTGCGCGCCTGCGCCGAGATGGGCATTCGCTCGGTGGCGATCTATTCCGACGCCGACCGCCACGCGTTGCATGTCAAGCGCGCCGACGAAGCCCACAGCATTGGTGCCGAGCCGCTGGCCGGTTACCTGAACCCGCGCAAGCTGGTGAACCTGGCTGTGGAAACCGGTTGTGATGCCCTGCACCCAGGTTATGGTTTCCTGTCGGAAAACGCTGAACTGGCAGAGATCTGCGCCGAGCGCGGGATCAAGTTCATCGGCCCGGCAGCCGAGGTCATTCGCCGCATGGGCGACAAGACCGAAGCGCGTCGCACCATGATCGCCGCCGGCGTACCGGTAACCCCGGGTACCGAAGGCAACGTTGCCGATATTCACGAAGCGCTGAGCGAAGGTGACCGCATCGGTTACCCGGTCATGCTCAAGGCCACCTCTGGTGGTGGCGGCCGTGGTATTCGCCGTTGCAACAGCCGTGAAGAACTGGAACAGAACTTCCCCCGCGTCATCTCCGAGGCTACCAAGGCCTTTGGTTCTGCGGAAGTGTTCCTGGAAAAGTGCATCGTCAATCCCAAGCACATCGAGGCGCAGATCCTCGGTGACAGCTTTGGCAACGTCGTGCACCTGTTCGAGCGCGATTGCTCGATCCAGCGCCGCAACCAGAAGCTCATCGAAATCGCCCCGAGCCCTCAGCTCACCCCCGAGCAGCGCGCCTACATCGGCGACCTGGCGGTGCGTGCGGCCAAGGCAGTGAACTACGAGAACGCCGGTACCGTGGAGTTCCTGCTCGCCGATGGCGAGGTGTACTTCATGGAAATGAACACCCGGGTACAGGTGGAACACACCATCACCGAGGAAATCACCGGTATAGACGTCGTCCGTGAGCAGATTCGCATTGCCTCGGGCCTGCCGCTGTCGGTCAAGCAGGAAGACATCCAGCACCGCGGTTACGCGCTGCAGTTCCGTATCAACGCCGAAGACCCGAAGAACAACTTCTTGCCGAGCTTCGGCAAGATCACCCGCTACTACGCCCCCGGCGGCCCGGGCGTGCGTACCGACACGGCGATCTACACCGGTTACACCATTCCGCCGTTCTACGACTCCATGTGCCTGAAACTGGTGGTGTGGGCGTTGACCTGGGAAGAAGCCATGGACCGCGGCCTGCGGGCCCTGGACGACATGCGCGTGCAAGGGGTGAAGACCACTGCCGCGTACTACCAGGAAATCCTGCGCAATCCGGAATTCCGTAGCGGCCAGTTCAACACCAGCTTCGTCGAAAGCCACCCGGAACTGACCAACTACTCGATCAAGCGCAAACCCGAAGAGCTGGCCCTGGCCATCGCCGCCGCCATCGCCGCCCACGCAGGCCTGTGAGGAACCCAATAATGTCCAAGAAAATTCACGTAACCGACACGATCCTGCGCGACGCCCACCAGTCCCTGCTGGCCACCCGCATGCGTACCGAAGACATGCTGCCGATCTGCGACAAGCTCGACAGGGTCGGCTACTGGTCGCTGGAAGTCTGGGGTGGCGCCACCTTCGACGCCTGCGTGCGCTTCCTCAAGGAAGACCCGTGGGAACGCCTGCGCAAGCTGCGCGCGGCGCTGCCCAACACCCGCCTGCAAATGCTGCTGCGCGGCCAGAACCTGCTGGGCTACCGCCACTACAGCGACGATGTGGTAAAGGCCTTCGTCGCCAAGGCAGCGGTCAACGGTATCGATGTGTTCCGTATCTTCGATGCCATGAACGATGTGCGTAACCTGCGCGTGGCCATTGAAGCGGTCAAGGCTGCCGGCAAGCACGCCCAAGGCACCATCGCCTACACCACCAGCCCGGTACATACCATCGAAGCCTTCGTGAAGCAGGCCAAGCAGATGGAAGCCATGGGTTGCGACTCGGTGGCGATCAAGGACATGGCCGGCCTGCTGACCCCGTTCGCCACCGGTGAACTGGTCAAGGCGCTGAAGGCTGAGCAGTCGCTGCCAGTATTCATCCACTCCCACGACACTGCCGGCCTGGCCGCAATGTGCCAGCTGAAGGCTGTGGAGAACGGCGCCGATCACATCGACACCGCCATCTCCAGCTTCGCCTGGGGCACCAGTCACCCGGGTACCGAGTCGATGGTTGCCGCGCTCAAGGGCAGCGAATTCGATACCGGCCTGGACCTGGAGCTGCTGCAGGAAATCGGTCTGTACTTCTATGCCGTGCGCAAGAAGTACCACCAGTTCGAAAGCGAGTTCACCGCCGTGGACACCCGCGTGCAGGTCAACCAGGTACCGGGCGGCATGATTTCCAACCTGGCCAACCAGCTCAAGGAGCAGGGCGCCCTCAACCGCATGAACGAAGTGCTGGCTGAGATCCCTCGCGTTCGTGAAGACCTCGGCTTCCCGCCGCTGGTGACCCCGACTTCGCAGATCGTCGGTACCCAGGCGTTCTTCAACGTGTTGGCCGGCGAGCGCTACAAGACCATCACCAATGAGGTGAAGCTGTACCTGCAAGGCGGTTACGGCAAGGCCCCGGGCGTGGTCAACGAGCAGCTGCGTCGTCAGGCGATCGGCAGTGAAGAAGTGATCGATGTGCGCCCCGCCGACCTGCTGAAGCCAGAAATGGCCAAGCTGCGTGCCGACATCGGCGCCCTGGCCCGTTGCGAAGAAGACGTGCTGACTTTCGCCATGTTCCCGGACATCGGCCGCAAGTTCCTCGAAGAGCGCGAAGCCGGCACCCTGACCCCGGAAGTCCTGCTGCCAATTCCTGAAGCGGGCGCAGTGGCGTCCCATAGCGGTGAAGGTGTACCGACCGAATTCGTCATCGACGTTCACGGCGAAACCTACCGCGTCGACATCACCGGTGTGGGCGTGAAGGCCGAAGGCAAGCGTCACTTCTACCTGTCGATCGACGGCATGCCGGAAGAAGTGGTGTTCGAGCCGCTCAACGAATTCGTCGGCGGTGGCGGCAGCAAGCGCAAGCAGGCCAGTGCCCCGGGCCATGTCAGCACCACCATGCCAGGCAACATCGTCGATGTGCTGGTCAAGGAAGGCGACATGGTCAAGACCGGCCAGGCCGTGTTGATCACCGAAGCCATGAAGATGGAGACTGAAGTGCAGGCGGGTATCGCCGGCAAGGTCGTGGCCATTCATGTAGCCAAGGGCGACCGTGTGACACCGGGCGAGATCCTGATCGAGATCGAAGGCTGAGATAAGCCCTCATCTACAAGCGGTTAACCTCTGGGGAGCGGATGCTCCCCTTTTTTTGCGTTGAATCTGCCGGCCTCTTCGCGGGCTTGCCCGCTCCCACAGGTACACCACCAGTCTCGAGACCTGTGGAAAACCTGTGGGAGCGGGCAAGCCCGCGAAGAGGCCGGTTGGTCCAGTGCAACTCTCAACCCTTGCGGCACGCCTCCAAGGTCTGCACCTGCCCCTCGGGCTTCTGGTTTTCCTCGCTCAACCACCGCTCGAACCCGGCAGCCACCGCTGGCCACTCATCATCGGTAATCGAATACCACGCCGTATCCCGATTGTGGTCCTTCACCACCAGATGCTTGCGGAACACCCCTTCGAATACAAAGCCAAACCGCTCCGCCGCGCGCTTGGAGCGGGCGTTGGCGTTGTTGCACTTCCACTCCAGCCGGCGGTTGCCCAGCTCGAAGCCCAGCTTGCCCAGCAGGTACACCGCCTCGGTGCCCTTGGGCGTACGCTGCATGGCGGCGCCAAAGGCGACGTGGCCGATTTCGATGCGGCCGTGGTCGGGTACGATCGACATCAGGCTGAGGATGCCCTGCGCCTGGCCGCTCGGGCGGTCGATCACGGTGTAGAACAGCGGGTCGCGGCCGGCGGCGTTGCCCTCCAGCCAACGGTTGAAGGCGGCACGTTCGGTGAACGGGCCATAGGGCAGGTAGTCCCACAGCACCGGGTCGGCAGCCGGACCTTGCAGCGCCTCCCAGAGATCGTCGCCATGGCGCGCCGGGTCGAGCTTTTCCAGGCGGGTGAAGCGGCCGTCGATGGGCTCGGCCTGGGGGACTGCGGCGGGTTTCCAGTTCAATGCGTCGGTCATGTTCGGCTTAGAACTCTTTGCGGAATTGAATGAAGCCCGAGCGCTCGGCAACCTGCTGGTACAGGCTGATGGCGGTGGCGTTGGTCTCGTGGGTCAGCCAGTGCACCTTGCTGCAGTTTTCGGCCTTGGCTGCAGTGTAGACATGCTCGATCAGCTGGCGGCCGATGCCCAGGCCACGCTGCGTGCTGTCCACGTACAGGTCCTGCAGGTAGCAGGCGTTACCGATACTCCAGTTGGTACGATGGTAAATGAAGTTGACCATACCCACGGCCTTGCCATCGACCCAAGCCAGTGCCGAATGAGTCGGTTCGTTCGGGTCGAGCAAGCGTTGCCAGGTGCTGAGGCTGACCCCTTCGGGCAATTCGGATTCATAGAAGTGCAGGTAGGCCTGCCACAGGGCGAGCCAGGCAGCATGGTCCTGGCTGGTGACGGAACGCAGGGTAACGCTGGACATGGGCTATTCCTTCAGAGTTGGCGCATGTGCGCCGCGAGTTGGTTATCCAGGTAGTCGGGGCTGGCGCGCAGGCCTTCACGCACGCCGGCAATGTCTTGCTCGGAGCGGTTCTGGCTGAGCTTGCGCGCGCCTTGCAGGCGGGCGATGGGCAGGCGAACACCGACGATGGCGCGGAGCATGCCATCGAGGTACTCACGCGGAGCGTCGGTGACTTTCCACGGTTCGTCGCGGCCTTGTTCGTGGCGCTCGGTCAGGCGACTGACAATTGCCAGCAATGGTTCTGCGTCGTGGATCACTTCCGCCGGGCCATAGGCGTGCACGGCCAGGTAGTTCCAGGTTGGCACCACCTTGGGGTTGTCGGCCTTGCTCGGATAGTAACCAGGGCTGACATAAGCATCGGCGCCGGGGAACACCAGCAGGGCTTCGCCACCATGCTCCAGGTCGTGCCACTGGCGGTTGGCTCGCGCCAGGTGGGCATAGACGGTGCCGAATTCGCCTTCGCCGGTATCGACCAGCACGGGCAGGTGCGTGGCCAGCAGGCCTTGTTCGCCCTGGCTTACCAGGATGGCCAGGCGGGTGTCGAGCATGTGCTGGTGCAGGTGCCCGAGGTCATGTTCCTGATGGGGTTTGCTGTTGTACATGCTCGGTTTCCTTGTGCGATGGCTTCATCCTAGGCAGGCTATTGGCTCATAGTAAGAGCCATTAACAGCTGTTTTGATAGGTCCAATGCCATGAGCGAGCGCCCCCTCGTGTTGCCTTTCGACCCTGCCGGGATCGCCCTTGATCGCCGCCGCGGGCTCAGCCAGCAGCTGTACCAGGCGCTACGTGCGCGGGTGCTGGATGGGCGCCTGAGCAGTGGCACGCGGCTACCCGCCACGCGTGATCTGGCCGCCATGCTGGCGCTGTCACGCAACAGCGTGGTGCGGGCCTATGACCAGCTATATGCCGAGGGCTACATCGAGAGCCGGGTAGGCGATGGCACCTATGTCAGCCAGCTGCCGAAACTCTCCAATGTAAAACTATCCACACAAGTATCCACAGGGTTATCCAGGGGCTTATCAACAGACTTATCCACATTTTCCCGGGAAAATACTGAGGATTTATCCAGCAAGCGGTGGTCCAGCGAGCCTTTGCAGCGCCTGAAAACTAACCATCTACCGCCCCCAAGAAGCGGTGCCCCGCGTGCATTTCGCGTCGGTATTCCGGCGTTCGACCTGTTCCCGTTCGACGTCTGGGCCAAGCTGCAGGCGGGTTTCTGGCGCAACCCGAATCCGGCGCAGCTGGGTTACGGTGACCCTGCAGGTGAGCCGCTGCTGCGTGAACTGATTGCAGCCTACCTGCGTCGCTCGCGTGGGCTGAGTTGTGCGGCTGAACAAATAGTGATCACCAGTGGTGCGCAGCAGGCCATCAGCCTTTGTGCACAGTTGCTATTGCAGCCGGGCGAAGGTGTGGCTGTGGAAAACCCGGGTTACCGCGCAGCCGGGCATGCCTTTGCGCTGGCCGGTGGCAGGTTGCATGGCGTACCGGTGGACGAGGACGGCATGGACTGTCGCCGGCTCGGGCAGCTGGCGGATTGCCGGCTGGCCTATGTCACGCCGGCCCACCAGTACCCGACCGGGGTGACGATGAGCCTGGCGCGACGCCTGGAGCTACTGGCCTGGGCCGAGCGCAGCGATGGCTGGATCATCGAAGACGACTATGACGGCGAGTACCGCTACAGCGGTGCGCCCTTGGCCCCGCTTGCGGCGCTCGACCAGCACGGGCGGGTGCTGTACGTCGGCACCTTCGGCAAGATCGCCTTTCCGGCATTGCGCCTGGGCTACCTGGTACTGCCGCCGCCGCAACTGGCGCAGGCGTTCAGCCAGGGCAGGGCGCTGGCGGTGCGGCATTCGGAGGTCAGTAGCCAGTGCGTGATGGCAGAGTTCATGGCCCGGGGGCATTTCCAGCGGCATATCCGGCGCATGCGCAAGGCGGCGTTGAGCAGGCGCAATGTGCTCAAGGCTGGTTGGCCTGTGGATATTCCGGGGTTGGGAGGCATGCCGGAGGTGGCGGCGGGGCTGCATGTGAAGGTTGATGTGGATAACTTTGCGCGGGAGCAGGAGCTGGTGGCCAAGGCGGAAGCGGTCGGCGTTGAGGTAACGCCGCTGAGTAATTTCTGGCTGGCGGACAGCGAGCAGCCTGTGGATAAGCGCGCGGGGCTGGTGCTGGGGTTTGCAGCGGTGCCGGAGGGGGAGATTGCCGAGGCGTTGATGCGCTTGCGCAAGGCTTGGAGAAAGTGAATGGGGCTGCAAAGCAGCCCCGGCTCTAAATCAGGTTCCGGACTTGATCCGCGTCCAGGCCCTGGTCCGCGCCCGCTCGGCATCCCGCGCCAGGGGCTTGAGGGTATACAGCTTGGCCATTGCCTCCGCCGTCGGATACAGGTTGGGGTTGTTGCGAATCGCCGGGCTCACCTTGTCGGTCGCGTCCTTGTTCGGGTTTGGGTACCCGACAAAGTCGCTGATCGGCGCAATCACCTCGGGCCGCAGCAGGTAGTTGATGAACGCGTGGGCATCTTCCGGGTTGGCCGCGTTCTTCGGAATCGCCAGCATGTCGAACCAGATCGGTGCACCTTCCTTGGGCAGGCGCATGTCCACCACCACGCCATTCTTCGCCTCGCGGGCCCGGTTGGCGGCCTGCGAGAAGCTGCCGCTGTAGCCCACTGCCACGCAGATATCGCCGTTGGCGATGTCAGCCATGTACTTCGAGGAGTGGAAGTAGGTGATGTGCGGGCGGATCTTCAGCATCAGCGCTTCGGCTTTCTTGTAATCAGCCGGTTTGTCACTATTGGGTGGCAAGCCCAGGTACTGCAGGGCCAGCGGCATGATTTCCGACGGCGAGTCGAGCAGGGCCACGCCGCATTGCTTGAGCTTGGCGATGTTCTCTTCCTTGAAGATCAGGTCCCAGCTGTCCACCGGGGCGTTGTCGCCGAGCGCAGCCTTGACCTTGGCCGGGTTGAAGCCGATCAGTACGGTGCCGTACATGTAGGGCACGGCAAATTTGTTACCGGGGTCGTTGGCCTCGATCAGCTTCATCAGCGCCGGGTCCAGGTGCTGCCAGTTCGGCAGCTTGTTGCGGTCCAGCGGCTGAAACACTCCCGCTTCGATCTGCTTGGCGAGGAACACGTTGGACGGTACTACCACGTCATACCCGGAGTTGCCGGTCAGCAGCTTGGCTTCCAGCGCCTCGTTGGTGTCGAAGATGTCGTAGACCAGCTTCACTCCGCTGTCTTTCTGGAACTCGGTGAGGGTTTGCGGGGTGATGTAGTCGAACCAGTTGTACACCCGCAGGGTGCGCTGTTCGGCCTGGGCCTGCAGGGCACCGGTTAACAAGGTGACGGCGATGAACGGGGCGAGCAGACGCTTGAGTCGGACCATTACCGGGCTCCTGGCTGGGCGTGCTGGAAGCCTTCCAGCACATTGACCGCGTTGATACCGATTTCTTCCACAGCGTAGCCGCCTTCCATCACAAACAGGGTCGGCTTGCCGAGCTGGGCAATGCGCTTGCCCATTTCCAGGTAGTCCGGGCTGTCCAGCTTGAACTGCGAGATCGGGTCGTCCTTGAAGGTGTCCACGCCCAGCGAGACCACCAGCACGTCGGCGTCATAGGCGGCGATGCGCTGGCAGGCGTCCTCCAGGGCGGCGCTCCAGGCGGCCCAGTCGCTGCCGGCCGGCAGTGGGTAGTTGATGTTGCAGCCTTCACCGGCACCCTCGCCGGTTTCATCGGCATGGCCGAGGAAGAACGGGAACTCGTCGCGCGGGTCGCCATGGATCGAGGCGAAGAACACATCGTTGCGGTGGTAGAAGATGTCCTGGGTGCCGTTGCCGTGGTGGTAGTCGACGTCGAGGATGGCGACCTTGCGCCGGCCCTGGTCGAGGAAGGCCTGGGCGGCAATGGCGGCGTTGTTCAGGTAGCAATAGCCGCCCATGACTTCGCCAGCGGCGTGGTGCCCTGGCGGGCGGCACAGGGCAAAGGCCGAATGGGCGCCTTGCTGGATCGCCGCCTGGGCGGTAAGGGCGACCTGGGCGGCGCTGTAGGCAGCCTGCCAGGTTCCGGCGGTGATCGGTGCGCCAGCATCAAAGCTGTAGTAGCCCAGTTCGCCGTGCAGGCCGGTGGGTTTTACCTGGCGCAGGGTGCGTGCGGGCCAGGTGAACGGCAGCAAGTCGCCTTCCTGGCCCAGTGCGGCCCAGCGCGCCCAGGCGCCTTCGAAGAAGTCCAGGTAGCTGGCGCTGTGGATGCGCAGCAACGGTGCGCGCCCGAAGTCGGTGGGGCCCTGGATGTCGCCGAGGTTGCGCTTTTTTACCTGGTCGAGCACATGGTCGGCGCGTGACGGCATTTCGAAACAGGGCATCAGCTTGCCGTCGATCAGCTCGCAGCGGCCGTGGTGCAGGCGGTGGTCATCGGAATAGATCGTCAGCATTTTTGTTCTCCGGTGGGTACTGGCGTGGGCCCATTTTCATGGGTGGGCCAGTGAGGGAGAACGACGCAAGTGGCCAAAAGGGGATCGATGTGGCCAAGCTCTTTGGCTGGATTTGTTGGTGGCCTGTACTGGCCCTTTCGCGGGTGAACCCGCTCCCACAGGTACAGTGTTGCACCTGGGTGTGTGCAATCCCTGTGGGAGCGGGTTCACCCGCGAAAGGGCCGGTACAGGTCAACCGCGGAAGTGACTGGGCGCAACGCCACTCCAGCGCTGGAAGGCATGCCGGAAACTGGCGGTCTCGCTGAAACCCAGGGACTCGGCAATCCGATAGATCGGCATCTGCTCATCAGCCAGCAACTGCTTGGCCCGTTCGAACCTCAATTCATCCAGCAGCTGTTGATAACTGCTGCCCAACGCCTGCAAATGCCGGCGCAGGGTGCGCGATGAGCAGTTCATCTGCCGCGCCAGCCCTTCCAGCCCGGGCGCTGCATCCAGTTGTTGCGCCAGCAGTTGGCGAATCCGCCCCAGCCAGGCTTGGCGGCCTGTGAATTCAAGGTTCAGGCGCCGGCAGCGTTCGCTCATGGCCTTGTGGGTAATCGGGTCGGCCAGCGGCAGTGGCGTGTCCAGCCAGCGCCGTTCAAAGGCAAAGGCGTTGTCCTCGGCACTGAACCCGATCGGGCACTGGAAGGCACCGGCATAGAGGGCATGGTAGCCCGGGCGTGGGTGTTCGAAGCGGGCGCCCAGCAGGGGCAGCGGTCGGCCGAGCAGGTCGTCGCAGATGACTTTCAGCGATACCAGGCAGAACTCGGCATTGAAGGCGGTCAGCGTCGGGCTGTCGTGGTAGTCGCTGGCGCTGAACCAGACGCGTTGGCCGTCCTCCAGCAAACGCAGCTTGAAGACTGTTCCCAGCAGTGCCGGATACTGCAGCGCCAAGCGCAAGGCGTCACCCAAAGTGGCACTGGAGAGCAGGGCGTAACCGAGCATGCCGTAGCACGACACATGCATGCGCCGGCCCAGTTCCAGGCCGATATCCTCGCGCCGGGCAACGGCGTTGGCACACACCTGCAGTTCCTGCTGGGTGGTGATGCGTGCATCGGCGTGCCCCAGGTCCGCCGGGCCGATGCCGCTGCCGGCCAGTAGCGCCGACGCTTCGCAACCGTCTGCCTGGAATACGTTGAGGATCAGCGAAACCGCGTTGAGGGTGGTGAGGTGGCTGTGCAGCATGCTGGGTAATCCCGTCGGCCTGGGACGCATTATGGAGCAAGTTGTGTGCCGATGTTCGGGGGCCGCTCTGCGGCCCTATCGCGACACAAGGCCGCTCCCACATTGAGCGGTGAACGCAGGGCTCTTGTGGGAGCGGCCTTGCGTCGCGATGGGCTGCAACGCAGCCCCAAAATCTTGCAGGCAAAAAAAAGGCCCGAAGCATAGGCTCGGGCCTTGGAAAGGTTGAGAGGTGTCTAGTCCCTCGACCTGGTGAGACTGTTTACAGCGGCCTGGTTACGCCTTCAGCGGAACCAGACGGGGAGCGATCATGTTTTCCGGACGCAGGATGTCGTCGAGCATCGCGTCGTCCAGCAGCTTCTCTTCGCGCACCAGTTCCAGTACGCCGCGGCCGGTTTCCAGGGCAACGCGGGCGATACGGGTGGCGTTTTCGTAGCCGATGTATGGGTTCAGGGCGGTGACCAGGCCGATCGAGTGCTCGACCAGTTCACGGCAGCGCTGTTCGTTGGCGGTGATGCCGACGATGCAGTGTTCGCGCAGCATGTCCATGGCACGTTGCAGCAGGCGGATCGAGTCGAAGATCTTGTAGGCGATCAGCGGCTCCATCACGTTCAGCTGCAGCTGGCCACCTTCGGCGGCGACGGTCAGGGCCAGGTCGTTGCCCATGATGGCGAAGGCCACTTGGTTGACGGCTTCAGGGATAACCGGGTTGACCTTGCCTGGCATGATCGAGCTGCCTGGCTGACGCGCTGGCAGGTTGATCTCGTTGATGCCGGTGCGCGGGCCGCTGGACAGCAGGCGCAGGTCGTTGCAGATCTTCGACAGCTTGACCGCGGTACGCTTGAGCATGCCGGAGAACAGCACGAAGGCGCCCATGTCGGAGGTCGCTTCGATCAGGTCGGCAGCCGGTACCAGCGGCTGGCCGCTGATGGTAGCCAGACGCTGTACGGCCAAGGCCTGGTAGCCAGGGTCGGCGTTGATGCCGGTGCCAATGGCGGTACCGCCCAGGTTGATTTCGGTCAGCAGTTCCGGGGCCAGCGAGCGCAGGCGCTGCAGGTCTTCGGTCATGGTGGTGGCGAAAGCGCGGAATTCCTGGCCCAGGGTCATCGGTACGGCGTCCTGCAGCTGGGTACGGCCCATCTTCAGTACGTGATCGAACTCTTTGCCCTTGGCAGCGAAGGCCTGGATCAGGCTGTCGAGGCTGGCCAGCAGGGCGTCGTGGCCCAGCAGCAGGCCCAGACGGATGGCTGTCGGGTAGGCGTCGTTGGTCGACTGCGCCATGTTCACGTCGTTGTTCGGGTGCAGGTACTGGTACTCACCCTTCTGGTGGCCCATGGCCTCCAGCGCGACGTTGGCGATGACTTCGTTGGCGTTCATGTTGGTAGAGGTACCAGCACCGCCCTGGATCATGTCCACCACGAACTGGTCGTGGTAATCGCCTTTGATCAGGCGGGCACAGGCTGCAGTGATGGCAGCGTGCTTGGCATCGCTCAGGTGACCCAGCTCACGGTTGGCGTCGGCAGCAGCCTGCTTGACCATGGCCAGGGCCACGACCAGCTTCGGGTAGTGCGACAGCGGAACACCGGAGAGGTGGAAGTTGTTGGCAGCGCGCAGGGTCTGGATGCCGTAGTAGGCATCAGCCGGGACTTCAAGGGTGCCAAGCAGGTCTTTTTCGACGCGGAACGATGCAGCGGAGGACATGATGTATATCATCTCGAATTTGACCCGGCACATGCCGGAATGGCGCCAATCCTAGGCCTGAAGGTGATTTTGCGGCCAATGCTGTTGCACGCTAACCTATGCACAAACGGCATAGTGTTTCATGTGACGCCAATTGACATTCGAGCGTGTTCCATTTTGGTGCACGCCGGGAGATGTGCTTCGTGAACCTTGAAAGCAAATGGCTGGAAGACTTCAGCGCGCTGGCAGCAACCCGCAGTTTTTCCCAGGCGGCAGAGCGGCGTTTCGTGACTCAACCTGCCTTCAGCAGGCGTATTCGCAGCCTTGAAGCAGCCTTGGGTCTGCAGTTGGTGAATCGTTCCCGCACGCCAATAGAACTGACTGAAGCCGGCCAGCTTTTTCTTGTCACGGCACGTACCGTTGTCGACCAGTTGAGCGAAATTCTCCGCCATTTGCATCATCTGGAAGGCGGGCAGGGCGAAGTGGTGCAGGTGGCTGCGGCACACTCCCTGGCGTCGGGCTTTTTCCCGCGTTGGGTGGCCCAGTTGCGCAACGATGGGTTGAACATCGCCACCCGTCTGGTTGCGACCAACGTCGGCGATGCCGTGCATGCATTACGCGAAGGAGGCTGCGACCTGATGCTGGCCTTCTATGACCCGGATGCCGCCCTGCAGATGGATGCTGAAATCTTCCCGTCGCTGCACATGGGTACCACCGAAATGTTGCCTGTGTGCGCTGTGGATGCGGAAGGCAAGCCATTGTTCGACCTGGAGGGCGAGGGCAGCGTGCCGCTGCTGGCCTATACCGCCGGAGCCTTCCTTGGCCGTTCGGTGAACTTGCTGCTGCGCCAGCGCAACCTGCGCTATACCACTGTCTATGAAACCGCCATGGCAGACAGCCTCAAGAGCATGGCGCTGGAAGGCATGGGCATCGCCTGGGTACCGCGCCTGTCGATGCGTGGCGAACTGGAACGGGGCGAACTGGCGATCTGCGGCGGCAGCCAGTGGCACGTGCCACTGGAAATCCGCCTGTATCGTTGCGCCCTGGTGCGCAAGGCCAATGTAAGGCTGTTGTGGCGCAAGCTCGAGGGGGCGGCGATGGTTGACCCAAAAGTCAGTCAAAGCCCCGAAAAATAAGGGGCGACAGTTGGTCGCCGGGGTGCCTTAAACGCACCACCTTACGGTATACTGCGCGGCCTTTCGACCGGATGCGTCCGGTCCTGATCAGCAAACAAGCCACGCCGGTCGTCCCGCGTGGCTTGTTGTTTTTTGACGCGCCCAAGGGCGCACAAGCGAAGAGGCTCGACGATGAGTGCACTGGTTGGCGTGATCATGGGCTCCAAGTCCGATTGGTCCACCCTTAGCCACACCGCCGATATGCTGGAAAAACTCGGCATTCCCTACGAAGTGAAGGTGGTTTCCGCCCACCGCACCCCGGATCTGCTGTTCCAGTATGCCGAAGAGGCTGAGGGCCGTGGCATCGAGGTGATCATCGCCGGTGCAGGTGGCGCAGCCCACCTGCCAGGTATGTGCGCTGCCAAGACCCACCTGCCGGTGCTGGGCGTGCCCGTGCAATCGTCGATGCTGTCGGGTGTCGATTCGCTGCTGTCGATCGTGCAGATGCCAGCCGGTGTGCCGGTAGCCACCCTGGCCATCGGCCGTGCCGGTGCGGTCAACGCTGCGCTGCTGTCGGCCAGTATTCTCGGCGCCAAGTACCCGCAGTACCACGCGGCGCTCAAGCAGTTCCGCACGGAGCAGACCGACACCGTGCTGGACAACCCAGACCCGCGCCAGGCTTGAGGCTCAACCCATGAAGATCGGTGTAATCGGTGGCGGCCAGCTGGGCCGCATGCTGGCCCTGGCGGGTACCCCGCTGGGCATGAACTTCGCTTTCCTCGACCCGGCGCCGGACGCCTGCGCCGCGCCGCTGGGCGAGCACCTGCGTGCCGACTACGGCGACCAGGACCACCTGCGCCAGCTGGCCGACGAAGTCGACCTGGTCACCTTCGAGTTCGAAAGCGTCCCGGCCGAGACCGTCGCCTTCCTCTCGCAGTTCGTGCCGGTGTACCCCAGCGCCGAAGCGCTGCGCATCGCCCGTGACCGCCTGTTCGAAAAGAGCATGTTCCGCGACCTGGGTATCCCCACCCCGGCCTTCGCCGACATTCTCTCGCAGTCCGACCTGGACGCCGCGGTGGCCAGCATCGGCCTGCCGGCCGTGCTGAAAACCCGCACACTGGGTTACGACGGCAAGGGCCAGAAGGTGCTGCGCACGCCTGAGGACGTGGTCGGTACCTTTGCCGAGTTGGGCAGCGTGCCGTGCCTGCTGGAAGGCTTCGTGCCGTTCACCGGCGAAGTGTCGTTGGTGGCCGTACGTGCCCGTGATGGCGAAACCCGCTTCTACCCCTTGGTGCACAACACCCACGAAAGCGGCATCCTGCGCCTGTCGGTCGCCAGCCAGGCGCACCCGCTGCAGGCTCTGGCTGAAGACTACGTGGGCCGCGTGCTCAAGCAACTGGACTATGTGGGCGTGATGGCCTTCGAGTTCTTCGAAGTCGACGGCGGCCTCAAGGCCAACGAAATCGCCCCGCGTGTACACAACTCCGGGCACTGGACCATTGAAGGCGCCGAGTGCAGCCAGTTCGAGAACCACCTGCGCGCCATCGCCGGCCTGCCGCTGGGCTCGACCGCCAAGGTTGGCGAGAGCGCGATGCTCAACTTCATCGGTGAAGTGCCGGCGGTGGACAAGGTGGTTGCCATCGGTGACTGCCATCTGCACCACTACGGCAAGGCCTTCAAGGTTGGTCGCAAGGTTGGTCACGCCACCCTGCGCTGCCACGACATGGCCACCCTCGAGCGCAAGATTGCCGAAGTAGATGCCCTGATCGGCAACTGATCGAACTTCTACCAGCGGCTTGCCCTCTGAAATGGCAACGAGCCAAAGCGCTGTCTAGGCTTTGGCTTGTTCCATCATCACTGCAGAGGGATTGCCATGGGTATCATTGGAACCATCTTCATCGGCCTTATCGTCGGCCTGCTGGCCCGCTTCATCAAGCCGGGCGACGACAGCATGGGCTGGATCATGACCATCCTGCTGGGTATTGCCGGCTCCCTGCTGGCCACCTACGGCGGCCAGGCGCTGGGCATCTATCAGGCCGGAGAGGCCGCGGGCTTCTTTGGCGCGCTGGTGGGGGCAGTCGTCCTCCTGGTGATCTACGGATTCATCAAGAAACGCTGAATATTGGTTAGAATGCCCGGCAATTCATTCGAGTTGCCGAGCATTTTCATGCGTGCCTTTTTCCTCGCCTCACTGCTGTTGGTCAGTACCCTGGCTCATGCCGAACTGCCTGAAACCGACTGGCTGGAGCTGATGCCAAAGTCGGACCAGCAGGCACTCGAGCAAATGCCTGAAATCGACCACAACTCCCCGGAAGCCATGGGCACCTTTACCGACAAGGGCGGCCTGAAGCAGAGCAAGGGCCTGCCGGCGGTGATGTACTCGACCAAGACTGTGGCTGCCATGAACGGCAAGGATATTCGCCTGGGCGGCTACCCGGTGCCCCTGGAGAGCGACGCCAAGGGCAACAGCACGCTGTTTTTCCTGGTGCCTTACCCAGGAGCGTGCATCCATGTGCCGCCACCACCACCGAACCAGTTGGTGCTGGTGCGCTACCCGAAAGGCCTGAAGATCGATGATATCTACACACCGCTTTGGGTCAGCGGCAAGCTGAAGGTGGAAAAGGTCAGCAACGACCTGGCCGATGCGGCCTATGCGCTGGATGCGGGGAAGGTGAGGGTGGTGGAGGACGCAGACCTCTGATTGCCTGTACCGGCCCTTTCGCGGGTAAACCCGCTCCCACAGGTCGTCACAAACCTTGAATATCGTGGAGACCCTGTGGGAGCGGGTTTACCCGCGAAGGGGCCCGAACAGATACTGCAAAACTCAGATCATTTCACAGCCAATCCTGACCTCCAGCGAACTGCTGGCCCCAGGTTTCAACTCCACCAGGTCATCCCACACATTCGCCGTCTCGATGCACAGCATCCGCTGCCACCCATCATCGGCCATGTCCGGTAGTTCTCTGGCCCGTTCGGTCCAAGGGTTCCAGATCACCGCCGAACGTGACCCGCTGCTGGTCAGGGTAATCCGCCGCTTCCAGTGCGGGTCGACAATGCTCAGCGTTGGCGGGGTGCCGAGGTAGATCCGATCTGTTTCCCCGGCGAACTCGAGCGCCCCTTGCTGCTGACGCTGCTCCCAGTCAGCCAGGGTCTCGATATAGCTCAGCCCCTCGACCCCTTCGACCCGCGCCTGGCGCACATCACTGACCGCGAAGTAGCTGTGCAGGGCCTGGCTGATGGTGACGGGGGTATTGCCCATATTGCGGCTGGTCAGGTTCAGGTTCAGTTCTTCACCCAGCTTGATCACCAGCTTCAGCTCTACGTCATGCGGCCAGCCGGGAAGCTCACCCTGCGCTTCGGGCAGCTTGAATTCGATCTGCAGGGTTGTGCCCGTTTCCTCGATACCCAGCAATTGCCAGTCGCGCGCCCGCGCCAGGCCATGCGCGGGTGCCTGTTCGCCGTGGTACATGGCCTGCACGGCCTGGGGGTTGCGCTGCAGGTTGCCGAACCACGGCCAGCACACCGGCACACCGGCGCGTACCGACTTGCCCTGACGGAAGATGGCCTGGTCGCTCAGCCACAGCAGCGGTGGCTGGCCAACGCGCTGGTAGCTGAGGATCTGCGCGCCCTGCTGGGCGACCAGTAGTTCGGCGTGGTCGTTGCTGATACGCCAGCAGCTGAGTTCGCCATGTTGCTCGGTTACGACCTGGTAGGTAGCCATTGCATTCATCTCATTGATTGCCAGTGGGCCTTGGACCCGGGCACATGCAATGAGTTTACCGCCGGCGTGGCTCAGCGACGAGGTACGGAGCGGGTGCGGCCACTGCCGTCGATGGCGACGAAAACGAAGACGGCTTCGGTGACCTTGCGCCATTCGCTGGACAGCGGGTCGTCACTCCACACTTCGACCATCATCTGGATCGAGCTGCGGCCGATTTCCAGAGTCTGGGTATAGAACGACAGTTGAGCGCCGACGGCGACCGGGACCAGAAAGGCCATGCGGTCGATGGCCACGGTGGCCACGCGGCCGCCGGCGACGCGGCTGGCCATGGCGGTACCGGCCAGGTCCATCTGGGCGACCAGCCAGCCGCCGAAGATGTCGCCAAACCCGTTGGTCTCGCGCGGCAGTGCTGTGATCTGCAAGGCCAGGTCACCTTGCGGGATAGGATCTTCTTGTTCGAGCTCAATCATGCGATGGGGCCTCTGACCCGTGACGCTTTCGTTGGGGTGGCGCAAAGGCCGGGTAAACGATTCAGCTTGAAACATACTACGCCGATTTCGTTTCACTGAGCGGCCGTAGGGAAACTCTGCGAAACCGCCTGACATAAAGACCGGCGTTTTCGCACAACATCCCACGCTAGCAGCAACCTTTTCCTACGAACTGCCAGTATATAGAGCATAACGGCCAGCGACGACCGTGCATTCATGAATATGTGTAGGGATTTTGTATCGCTTTCGGCGCAGCTCAGCAATTTGCTATCTTCGCTTGTCTCCCCAATCCAGAAGCCGCGTGCCAAGCGGCCTGCATGCCTACAAAGAGAACAATCAGCGATGACTTCCGTGCCGAGCAGTATCGAGCAGCCCTCGCGGCCGCTGACCCGCAGTGACTACAAGACCCTCTCACTGTCCGCCCTGGGCGGCGCGCTGGAGTTCTACGACTTCATCATCTTCGTGTTCTTCGCCACGGTGGTCGGCAAGCTGTTCTTCCCGGCCGACATGCCCGAATGGCTGCGCCTGATGCAAACCTTCGGCATTTTTGCCGCCGGCTACCTGGCGCGGCCGCTGGGCGGCATCATCATGGCTCACTTCGGTGACCTTCTCGGGCGCAAGAAGATGTTCACCCTGAGCATCTTCATGATGGCCCTGCCAACGCTGATCATGGGCTTGCTGCCGACTTATGCACAGATCGGCATGCTGGCGCCGATCCTGCTACTGCTGATGCGCGTGATCCAGGGCGCTGCAATCGGTGGCGAGGTACCGGGCGCCTGGGTGTTCGTGTCCGAGCACGTGCCAGCGCGCAACACCGGCTACGCCTGCGGCACCCTGACTGCGGGCCTGACCGCGGGCATTCTGCTGGGCTCGCTGGTGGCCACCTTGATCAACAGCGTGTACAGCGCCGAAGAAGTGGCCGATTACGCCTGGCGTATCCCGTTCCTGCTTGGCGGTGTGTTCGGCCTGTTCTCGGTGTACCTGCGCCGTTGGCTGCACGAAACCCCGGTGTTCGCCGAAATGCAGCAGCGCAAGGCGCTGGCCGAGGAGCTGCCGTTGCGCGCGGTGCTGCGTGACCATCGTGGTGCGATCATACTATCGATGCTGCTGACCTGGATGCTGTCTGCTGCCATCGTGGTAGTCATCCTGATGACCCCGGCACTGCTGCAGAGCATCTACCACATCAGCCCTATCGACTCGCTCAAGGCCAACAGCATGGCGATCGTGCTGCTCAGCTTCGGCTGCATCGGTGCTGGCAGCCTGGCAGACCGCTTCGGTGCTGGCCGGGTGTTCGTGATCGGCAGCCTGCTGCTGCTGGCAAGTTCCTGGACCTTCTTCCACAGCCTGCCGACCCGGCCCGAGCTGCTGTTCCCGTTGTATGCGGTGACCGGCCTGTGTGTGGGCGTGATCGGTGCGGTACCTTATGTGATGGTCAAGGCATTCCCGGCGGTGGTGCGCTTCAGCGGGCTGTCGTTCTCGTACAACGTGGCCTACGCGATCTTTGGCGGGCTGACACCGATGGTGGTGACTGCGCTGTTGAAAGTGAGCCCGATGGCGCCTGCCTACTATGTGGCGGGGTTGTGTGCCGTTGGTCTGGCCGTGGGCCTGTACCTGCTCGCCAACAAGCGTTAAGGCTGCTGGCCTCTTCGCGGCTAAAGCCGCTCCCACAGGTGCGGCATTGCCTTGAAGCCGGTGCCATTCCTGTGGGAGCGGCTTTAGCCGCGAAGAGGCCAGGCCTGTTTTGATGATGGCCTTTCATCCAATTGTCATAATCAAGTCATATCGTATTCATGCGGCCTGCAGATACTTGGGCCCGTTCCATCCAACACCCCAATATTCCTGCTAGGAGCAAGGCATGAAACTGAAGCGTTTGATGGCGGCCCTCACCTTTGCCGCCGCTGGCGTTGCAACCGCCAACGCGGTAGCCGCTGTCGATCCTGCGATCCCGACCTACACCAAGACCACCGGTGTTTCGGGCAACCTCTCCAGCGTCGGTTCGGACACCCTCGCCAACCTGATGACTCTGTGGGCCGAGGCCTACAAGAAGGAATATCCGAACGTAAACATCCAGATCCAGGCTGCCGGCTCCTCCACCGCGCCACCTGCGCTGACCGAAGGCACCGCCAACCTTGGCCCGATGAGCCGCAAGATGAAAGACGTCGAGCTGCAGGCCTTCGAGCAGAAGTACGGCTACAAGCCGACCGCCATCCCGGTCGCCGTAGACGCCCTGGCTGTATTCGTGCACAAGGACAACCCGATCAAAGGCCTGACCATGGCCCAGGTCGATGCCATCTTCTCTTCCACCCGCCTGTGCGGTGGCAAGGCCGACGTCAAGACCTGGGGTGACCTGGGCGTGACCGGCGACCTGGCCAACAAGCCAGTGCAGCTGTTCGGCCGTAACTCGGTATCGGGCACCTACGGCTACTTCAAGGAAGAAGCCCTGTGCAAAGGCGACTTCAAGCCTAACGTCAACGAACAACCTGGCTCGGCTTCGGTCGTGCAGTCGATCAGCTCCTCGCTGAACGGCAGAGGCTACTCGGGTATCGGCTACAAGACCGCCAGCGTCAAGACTGTGGCCCTGGCCAAGAAGGAAGGCGGTGAGTTCGTTGAAGACAACGAAACCAACGCCCTGAACGGCACTTACCCGCTGTCGCGCTTCCTGTACGTCTACGTCAACAAGGCCCCGAACAAGCCTCTGGCGCCGCTGGAAGCCGAGTTCGTCAAGCTGGTGCTGTCGCAAGCTGGCCAGCAGGTCGTGGTGAAGGACGGCTACATCCCGCTGCCGGCCAAAGTCGTCGACAAGACCTTGGCTGACCTGGGCCTGTCCCACGCGGGTAACGTCGCAAAAAAGTAAGTAACTGAGGAGGAGGCCGGTGCTGCTGCCCGGCCTCTTCCACGAAATTCCCAGTCCGAAGCCAGGTTTACTGAGCGGCGGGCTTTCGTGCGTCACCACTTTGTAATGTTTTTGTCACACGGGACCGCTAGGGTGTGCGCATGAATGATCTGGCCAACTCCAACATGACCCAAAACTCCCCGCCCGTGCGGATTGATTTCAATACGCCGGAGTTGCAACGCAAGCGCCGCATGCGCGCGCTCAAGGATCGCCTGACCCGCTGGTATGTACTGGTGGGCGGGCTTGCCGTTTTGGCGGCGATCACCCTGATCTTCTTCTATCTGGCCTATGTGGTGCTGCCGCTGTTCCAGGGCGCCGAGCTGACCAGCAAGAAAGCCCTGGAGCCGACCTGGCTGCAGCAGGATGCCGGCAAGCCGCTGATGATCGCGCTTGAAGAGCAGAACCTGGTGGGCATGCGCGTTTCGGACAAGGGCCAGGCACTGTTCTTCGATACCAAGACCGGCAACGAGCTCAAGCGTGTCGACCTGCCGCTGCCGGCAGGCACCCAGGTCACTTCGATCAGTGCCGACCAGCCGGGCAGCCCGCTGGTGGTGCTGGGCTTGTCCAACGGCCAGGCGCTGGTGTTCCACCACACCTACAAGGTCACCTATCCGGACAACAAGAAAACCATCGCTCCCAGCATCGACTACCCGTACGGCGAACAGCCGTTCGTGCTCGACGAGCAGGGCCGTGCGCTGGAGCATGTCAGCGTCAACGTCAATGGCGACACCCTGCTTATGGCCGGCTCCACCGGCGCGCATCTGCAGGTGGTCGAGCTGACCCGCACCGAAAACATGATGACCGAAGAGGTCACCACCGAACAGAACCGCATCGAACTGCCGCAGATGACCGAAACGGTGAAGAACATCTTCATCGACCCGCGTCAGCAGTGGCTGTACGTGATCAACGGCCGCGCCACCGCGGACGTGTTCAACCTGCGCGACAAGAGCCTCAACGGGCGCTACAAGCTGTCTGAAAGCGCCGACACCGAAATTACCGCCACCGCCCAGCTGGTCGGCGGCATCTCGCTGATCATCGGCGATTCCAAGGGCGGCCTGGCCCAGTGGTTCATGGCCCGTGATCCTGATGGCGAATCGCGCTTCAAGCTGATTCGCACCTTCCAGATGGGCAAGGCTGCGGTCGTGCAAATCGACGCCGAAGAGCGCCGCAAGGGCTTTGTCGCCCTCGACGCCGCAGGCGAGCTGGGCGTGTTCCACAGCACTGCGCACCGTACCTTGCTGGTCGAGCCGGTCGCCGAAGGCCCTGGCATCCTGGCCCTGTCGCCACGTGCCAATCGCATCATCATCGAAGAGGGCGGCAAGCTGTTGCCGCTGAGCCTGCGCAACCCGCACCCGGAGGTTTCCTTCAGCGCGCTGTGGGGCAAGGTGTGGTACGAGAACTACGACGAGCCGAAATACGTCTGGCAGTCGACCGCTTCGAACACCGACTTCGAGCCCAAGCTGAGTCTGTCGCCGCTGACCTTCGGTACCCTCAAGGCCGCGTTCTACGCCATGATCCTGGCGGCCCCGCTGGCAATTGCCGCGGCCATCTACACCGCTTATTTCATGGCCCCGGGCATGCGCCGCAAGGTCAAGCCGGTGATCGAACTGATGGAAGCGATGCCGACGGTGATCCTCGGCTTCTTCGCCGGCCTGTTCCTCGCCCCGTACCTGGAAGGCCACCTTCCAGGCGTGTTCAGCCTGTTCCTGCTGATGCCGCTCGGTATCCTGCTGGCCGGTTTCGCCTGGACCCGACTGCCCGAGTCGATTCGCCTGCGCATCCCGGATGGCTGGGAAGCGGCGATCCTGATCCCGGTCATCCTGTTCACCGGCTGGTTCGCCCTTACCATGAGCCCGCACCTGGAAACCTGGTTCTTCGGCGGCGACATGCGCCTGTGGATCACCAACGACCTGGGGATCACCTATGACCAGCGCAACGCCCTGGTCGTGGGCATCGCCATGGGTTTCGCGGTCATCCCGAACATCTACTCCATCGCCGAAGACGCCGTGTTCAGCGTGCCGCGCAGCCTGACCCTGGGTTCTCTGGCCCTGGGTGCGACGCCCTGGCAGACCCTGACCCGCGTGGTGATCCTCACCGCCAGCCCGGGTATTTTCTCGGCGCTGATGATCGGCATGGGCCGTGCGGTGGGCGAGACCATGATCGTGCTGATGGCCACCGGCAACACCCCGGTGATGGAGCTGAACCTGTTCGAGGGCATGCGCACGCTGGCCGCCAACGTGGCCGTCGAAATGCCGGAGTCGGAAGTCGGCGGCAGCCACTATCGCGTGCTGTTCCTGGCCGCGCTGGTGCTGCTGATGTTCACCTTCATCATGAACACCTTGGCCGAGCTGATTCGCCAGCGTCTGCGCAAGAAATACTCGTCGCTTTGATAGAAAGGTAGCGATCCGTGAAAAAGGATTCCCTCAAAGGCTGGTTCAAGAGCGGCGCCCCAGGCGTCTGGATGAGCGGCGGCGCGGTGGCCATGGCAGTGATCATGACCGTTGGCCTGCTGGCGGTGATTGCCGTGCGCGGCCTGGGCCACTTCTGGCCGGCCGATCTTGTCCAGGCCACTTACAAGGTGCCGGGCCAGGCCGATCATGTCGTCATCGGCGAAGTGGTGCAAAAGGAGGAAGTACCCCGTGCCCGCCTGAAGGGCGCCGGCCTGCCAGTGCCTGACCAGGGCCCGGAGTTCATGACCCGTGAGCTGATCAAGGTGGGCAACCGCGATCTCAACGGCAGCGACTTCACCTGGGTGGTTGGCGATTGGCTGATCGATGAGAAGCACCCGACCGACCTGATCGCCCTGGAGCGCCGCGAGTGGGGCAACTTCTACGGCTACCTGGTCAGCGTCAAGGAAGAAGGCCGCGTGGTCGCCGAAGGCGCTGCTGCCTGGAACGAACTGCAGGTCCGCCTGAAGCGTGCCAACCAGCTCAACAGCGAACTGCAAAGCCTCGAGAAGAAAGACATCGGTGCCATCAACCATGGCCTCGAGCGCCTGCGCCTGCAGGGCCGCAAGCTGGAGCTGGAGGGCAAGCTGGACGCCGCTGCCCAGGCCGACATGGACGCTGATCGCGCCGAGCTGAACAGCCGCTACAAGGCCATCGAAGACCGTCTGACCGGCCTGCACCAGGCTGTCGCGGGCGAAGGCCTGGTGGCCCGCGATGGCAACGGCCGTGAAGTGGAAATCAACCTGAGCAAGGTGGTGCACGCCATCCAGCCGAATGCCATGTCGGGGTTCACCAAGCTGGGCACATACTTCACCAAGGTCTGGGAGTTCCTCAGCGACGATCCGCGTGAAGCCAATACCGAGGGCGGTATCTTCCCGGCCATCTTCGGTACCGTGATGATGACCCTGATCATGGCCGTGATCGTCACCCCGTTCGGTGTGCTGGCTGCCGTGTACCTTCGCGAATACGCCAGACAGGGCCCGGTGACCCGCCTGATCCGAATCGCGGTGAACAACCTGGCCGGTGTACCGGCGATCGTCTACGGCGTGTTCGGCCTGGGCTTCTTCGTCTACGTGCTGGGTGGCTCGATCGACCGCCTGTTCTTCCCCGAAGCACTGCCGGCGCCAACCCTGGGTACCCCGGGCTTGCTGTGGGCATCGCTGACCCTGGCGCTGCTGGCCGTGCCGGTGGTGATCGTGGCCACCGAGGAAGGCCTGGCGCGTATCCCGCGCACCGTGCGCGAAGGCTCGCTGGCCCTGGGCGCGACCAAGGCCGAAACCCTGTGGAAGATCGTCCTGCCGATGGCCAGCCCGGCGATGATGACCGGCATGATCCTCGCCGTGGCCCGCGCCGCTGGTGAAGTGGCGCCACTTATGCTGGTGGGCGTGGTAAAGCTGGCTCCGTCGCTGCCGGTGGACGGGAACTACCCGTACCTGCATCTGGACCAGAAGATCATGCACCTGGGCTTCCACATCTATGACGTCGGCTTCCAGAGCCCTAACGTCGAGGCCGCGCGGCCGCTGGTTTATGCCACCGCGTTGCTGCTGGTGCTGGTGATCGCGGCCCTCAACCTCTCGGCCGTGTGGATCCGTAACCACCTGCGCGAGAAGTACAAGGCCCTCGACAGCTGAACCTGATTGCAAGCGTGCCGCCCGCGGGCCGGGCGGCCCTTTGAAACGTATTGTTAGCGTATGGAGTTGACCATGCAGCAAGAATCCCATGCCCACGGCATCGACATGTCTGCCCTGGGCCGCGACAAGCAGAGCCTGCGCCTGGCCGAAGAAACCGTAGCCATCGAAGTGCCAGGCCTGAGCCTTTTCTACGGTGACAAGCAAGCGCTGTTCGATGTGCAGATGAACATCCCCAAGCAGCGTGTGACCGCCTTCATCGGCCCGTCCGGCTGCGGCAAGTCGACCCTGCTGCGTACCTTCAACCGCATGAACGACCTGGTTGATGGCTGCCGCGTGGAAGGCGCCATCAATCTGTATGGCAACAACATCTACCGCAAGGGCGAAGACGTGGCCGAGCTGCGCCGCCGTGTGGGCATGGTGTTCCAGAAGCCCAACCCGTTCCCCAAGACCATCTACGAAAACGTGGTCTACGGCCTGCGCATCCAGGGCATCAACAAGAAGCGCGTGCTCGACGAAGCGGTTGAATGGGCGCTCAAGGGTGCGGCCCTGTGGGACGAGGTCAAGGACCGCCTGCACGAGTCGGCACTGGGCCTTTCCGGTGGCCAGCAACAGCGTCTGGTCATTGCCCGCACCATCGCCGTGGAGCCGGAAGTGCTGCTGCTCGACGAACCGTGCTCGGCACTGGACCCGATCTCGACCTTGAAGGTCGAGGAACTGATCTACGAATTGAAATCCAAGTACACCATCGTCATCGTGACCCACAACATGCAGCAGGCGGCCCGTGTTTCGGACTACACCGCGTTCATGTACATGGGCAAACTGGTCGAATTCGGGGATACCGACACCCTGTTCACCAACCCGGCGAAGAAGCAGACCGAAGACTACATCACTGGTCGCTACGGCTGATCGCCGCTCGGGACAGGTACCTGGCCCCTGTGGGAGCGGGTTTACCCGCGAAGCAGTCGCCGCGGTGTCTGGCACCGGCTTCGCCGGTGTTCGCGGGTGAACCCGCTCCCACAGGATGTGTTTGCCAAGGTGGACCAGGGAATGACACGAACTACTTGAAGCTTGCAGCTTCTTCGCGGAGCGAACGATGATCAACAAAGAAAGCCTTACCCATCACATTTCCCAGCAGTTCAACGCCGAGCTCGAAGAGGTGCGCAGCCACCTGCTGGCCATGGGCGGCCTGGTCGAAAAGCAGGTCAACGACGCAGTCACTGCGCTGATCGAAGCCGACTCGGGCCTGGCCCAGCAAGTGCGCGAAGTCGACGAGCAGATCAACCAGATGGAGCGCAACATCGACGAGGAGTGCCTGCGCATCCTCGCCCGTCGTCAGCCGGCGGCCTCCGACCTGCGCCTGATCATCAGCATCTCCAAGTCGGTGATCGACCTGGAGCGCATTGGTGACGAATCGACCAAGATCGCCCGTCGCGCCATCCAGTTGTGCGAGGAAGGCGAGTCGCCGCGCGGCTATGTCGAGGTGCGCCATATCGGCGACCAGGTGCGCAACATGGTCCGCGACGCGCTGGACGCCTTTGCCCGCTTCGACGCCGACCTGGCGCTGTCGGTGGCCCAGTACGACAAGACCATCGACCGTGAATACAAGACCGCCCTGCGTGAGCTGGTGACCTACATGATGGAAGACCCGCGCTCGATCTCGCGGGTACTGAGCGTGATCTGGGTCCTGCGTTCGCTGGAGCGTATCGGCGACCATGCGCGCAACATCTCCGAGCTGGTGATCTACCTGGTGCGCGGCACCGACGTGCGTCACATGGGCCTCAAGCGTATGACGGCAGAAGTGCAGGGCACTGCTGTTTCTGATGGCGAAAACGCTAATGTTCCGGGCGAACCTGACGATAAGTAAGGTTGCTCCCGAGCATCGACGCCCGGCCTTGGCCGGGCGTTTTCGTTTGCGGTCGAGGAGCCGGCAGGCACCCGCGAACGATGTGAAGAAGTCCCGGCGTGACCAAGTTGTAGCAAGTGGCCATTATTCGGCGGTAGGCTAGTCGGGATTCAGAAGGAGTATCGATGAGTAAAGTGAATGTGCTGGTCGTGGATGACGCCCCGTTTATCCGTGATCTGGTCCGCAAATGCCTGCGCAATGCCTTCCCGGGCATGACCATCGACGACGCCGTCAACGGTCGCAAGGCCATGGCCATGCTGGGCAAGGAAGCGTTCGACCTGGTCCTGTGCGACTGGGAGATGCCGGAAATGTCCGGGCTTGAGCTGCTCACCTGGTGCCGCCAGCAGCCAGAGTTGAAGAACCTGCAGTTCATCATGGTGACCAGCCGTGGCGACAAGGAAAACGTCATCCAGGCGATCCAGGCGGGCGTTTCCGATTTTGTCGGCAAACCGTTCACCAACGAGCAGTTGCTGACCAAGGTGAAAAAGGCCCTGACCAGGATCGGCAAGCTCGACAGCCTTATGGCCAGTGGCCAGGCACGGGTCAACTCGGCGTTCGCCAATGACTCGCTCAATGCGCTGACAGCCGGCAAACCTGAAGCGGTAAAGGTTGCGGCGCCGGCAGCTGCACCGGCTCCCGCCCGGCCAGTGACCAACGCCCCCCGGCCCGCCGCTCCCGCGCCGACCGGCCGTGGGC
>Ga0247819_10000100_pt1 | contig 53745 bp, 50 predicted proteins | sample 13C_Xylose_Day6_FD_193428 | JGI IMG/M metagenome (GOLD analysis project Ga0247819, IMG submission 193428) | Soil microbial communities from agricultural site in Penn Yan, New York, United States - 13C_Xylose_Day6 | ecosystem: Environmental > Terrestrial > Soil > Agricultural land | place: USA... | reverse complement strand
TGGGTGAGACAGGTGTAGGTAAGGACACGCTTGCGAAAGCGATCCACGAAGAGAGCGATCGTTGCCGTGGCCCTTATGTCGCTTTCAACTGTGCTGCCGTACCAGAGTCCCTGATTGATAGTGAGCTCTTTGGATATAGCAAAGGGGCTTTCACAGGTGCCAGCAAGGAAGGAAATCAGGGGCGTTTGCTGGAAGCCGATGGAGGGACTCTTTTCCTGGATGAAATTGGCGATATGCCCCTCGCACTCCAGACGCGATTGTTGAGAGTACTCGAGTCAGGAGAGGTGTCGCCTCTCGGGTCTGGTAAAGCGGTTAAGGTCAACCTGCAGATTATCGCGGCTACCAATCAAAGGCTTCATGAAAAAGTCGCTGATGGAACCTTTAGAGAGGATCTATTTTTCCGGCTCGCAGGGATGATTGTGAATATCCCACCACTTCGTGAGCGTGAAGACAGGGCTCAACTGATTGAAACAGTCTTGGAGTCAGTGGTCGGTACGGATGACCTTCCCGAGATGAAGCCCGCAGCGTGGAAGAAGCTCCTAGATTATTCATGGCCTGGCAATGTCCGCGAGCTTAAACATGTCCTCCATCGAGCATCGCTCTTTGCTGAAGATGGTGTCATCAAGCCTTCGGATATCACGCTACCTTTTGAGAATCGGATAAAAACGATATCTGAGCGTTTGGAGGTGCCGGTTCATAAGGAGCCAGATATGCCACACAGCCGTGCAGGCGAATTGGAGAATGCCTCATCTCCTATTGTGGTTAATGGCAATCAATTGAGTGGGGCGCACGAGTTCGTGAGTCTTGACGCGCGCCAGGCTCTCGCAAATCTTGAAGGGCAAACAATTCAGGCAGCCTTGTCTAGCCATGGTAATCAGATTGATAGGGCCGCCAAGGCTTTAGGAATGAGCAAGGCTACCCTCTACCGCAAGATCAAACGCTACGGAATCCGCACCGCTTAAACCACGTGTAAAGAAGGCCGGTTAATGATTGTTAGCTGGCCTTTTTTTTCGTTGCAAAAGTGATTCTCTTGTCTCAACGCTGAGTTTAGAAAATTAATCACGCTCTAACACTCTGTTTTTAAAAGATATTTTATGGTGGCACAGCAATTGCCTTATAGGTTAAAAGGCTTCTGTACGACACGGGAGCTTCCAATCAAAGGTAATTCCGGGATGTTGTCTGCCACCTCTCAACCAGACTCTCGCAGCGTACTGCTTTTGGATGATGACGCTGCCGACGGGTACCTCTCTCTTCTGCGCAGCAAGGCGCCTGAGATTACGGTTTTTCCTATCTCGGATGTGTGCTCGCAATCTGATTGTCCAGCTGATGTATGGTTTGGAGCACCGGATAAAGCTGCACATTTGTTAGCCCAAGGGTGGAAGCCTCGTTGGTTGCAACTAACTTGGGCAGGTTTTTCACCTCTTTTGAAATCCTCTATACCTGATGACTATTTGTTGAGTCGTGCTGTTGATGTTTTTGGTCAGCCGATGCTGGAGTACGTTCTATTTCACATGCTGGCACATGTAAAACCAGGCATGAGTTGTTCGGAAAATCAGGAGCGCTTTATTTGGGGCGCGGTTGAATCCGGCACCCTTCAGGGGCAAAGAGTCATGCTCGTTGGCGCTGGGAATATCGGGCTTTACGTTGCTCAACGCTTAACCTGTTTAGGAATGCAAGTGGTTGGCGTGCAGCGTGCGCCTAAAGAAAGTGAGCATCTGCTCGCTACCTATGACTTGGATTCGTTTTACGAACATCTCGGTGAAGTTGATTTCGTCATCAATATTCTTCCTGATACACCCGAAACCAGAAACCTGTTTGATCGAAAACTCTTCAATTTGATGAAGTCCAGTGCATTGTTCATCAACATAGGACGGGGATCAGCAGTCGTCGACGCCGATTTAGTGGAGGCAATTGGTAACAATCGTATCGCTGCTGCAGTGCTTGACGTTTTTCGCCATGAGCCACTGCCGCCTTCGCATCAATTCTGGATAACACCGAATATCACGATTACTCCCCATATTGCTGGGCCTGCAAACCCTGAAATGATGGTTGATGCGTTTTTGTCAAACTTTGAACGATTCATTTCAAACCGGCCATTGAAAGGAAGCGTTGATCTCAGTCGTGGTTATTGAACAAATGTAAGAATTACTTTCTGCTGTTGCAGGAGTTATTGCAAAAAAACATCGACCTATCCCTGGTTTTGAATGCCCGGCCCAGCGCCAGGCTTGTTCGGAGAATAAGAAATGTCCAAATCTATCCTATCGCGTTTTCCCAACGTGCTCGCTGCTATGAACGCTTATAAAGCAGGGCGCCCAGTAGTATTAGTCGACGATTTTGATCGGGAAAATGAAGCTGACCTAGTCGTGGCCGCTCAGAATATGTCAGTTCAAAGCATGGCCATGATGATTCGAGATGGTAGTGGCATTGTCTGTCTGTGCCTGGACGAACAAACCGTCGATACGCTACGGCTTAAGCCAATGGTTCCACTAAACGAGTCGCGGTATGCAACCGGCTTCACAGTGAGTATTGAGGCTGCTGAAGGCATCACGACAGGTGTCTCCGCTGCCGACAGGGTGACTACCGTACAGGCCGCTTTAGCATCTGACGCATTCAATCGTCGTATTGTTAGCCCGGGTCATATGTTCCCGTTAAAGGCTAGATCTGGAGGCGTCTTGGAACGTCGGGGTCACACCGAAGGGAGTGTCGATATCGCAATCCTGGCAGGAATGCGCCCAGCAGCTGTTCTTTGTGAGTTGATGAATCCAGACGGAACGATGACTCGTGGGAGTGATATCGAGGCTTATGCCACACGTTACAGACTGCCAATACTGACAATTGCAGAGCTTGTTGAGTGCAGGCTTGCCTTAGAAGCCTACCAACTGTCCATGACGACCAGGCATTCGGTCGTTCATGGCAGCGCGATTGCCATTTGAGCAACTCCAATGCGCATACACGTTGCGTTTGCGGATAGAGTCGGAATCACCCAGGAAGTTTTGGCAATTTTAGGAGCTAGGAACCTAAATCTTGAAGCGGTGGAAATGGCGCCGCCGAATGTCTTCATCGACGCACCTGAGCTCCACGCCTCCGTGCTGGCAGAGCTTCGGACGACCTTGTTGATGGTTCCTGGGGTTCACGCCGTTGAGTGGGTTGATATTTTGCCTGGAGATCGTCGACGCCTTCAGCTGGATACGATTTTGGCAGCGATGGCTGATCCGACGGTAGCCGTTGATGAGCGGGGAAGGGTGCTCTTAGCAAATCCTGCCTTTTGCAGGGCGGCAGGTATCAGCGGGCCGATGGGGGCTCTATCCGAATTGCTGGGTGATCCAGAGCTTGTCCAGTCTCTCATAGATAAAAGATTCAAAGCCGGGATGAGAGAAGTCGTGTTTCAAGGCTCGGTTTACCTGATGGAAACTACCCCTGTAAGTAATCATCACTCGGACGCTGAGGCTGTAGCTGGCGCCCTAATCGCGTTCTATCCGCCAAGCCGGATGGGACAGCGCCTGACTTCCATGCAACACGAACAAGGACTAGAAGCGCTCATGGGCAACTCCAAGCCCATGTGTGCATTGAAGCATCGTATACAAAAACTCGCCGTTTTAGAGGCTCCGCTTCTAATTCGGGGGGAAACAGGAACTGGCAAAGAGCTTGTCGCTCGAGCTTGTCATTCAATTAGTGGGCGCCGGGATGCACCATTTCTCGCATTGAATTGTGCCGCCTTACCCGAGAGTCTGGCTGAAAGCGAACTTTTTGGTTATAGCGCAGGAGCTTTTACTGGAGCCCAGCGCGGTGGCAAGCCTGGTTTGTTGGAACTATCGGATGGCGGTACGGTATTTCTGGATGAAGTAGGTGAAATGTCTCCTTATCTTCAAGCAAAGCTCCTCCGCTTTTTGAACGACAGCACATTTCGGCGTGTAGGCGGGGATCGGGAGGTTAAGGTCAATGTACGTATTTTAGCTGCTACCCACCGTGACCTTGAAGAATTGGTTGTCCAAGGTAAATTTCGTGAAGATTTGTTCTATCGATTGAATGTTCTCAGCGTGCAAGTACCACCTTTACGTGAGCGTGGCTTGGATATTTTATTGCTGGCAAATCATTTCCTTTTTCAATCCTGTGCTCAAATTGGCGGGCTTGCTAACAAATTGGCAAAAGAAGCAGAAGCAGCGTTGCTCAGTACTGATTGGCCTGGAAATGTTCGGCAATTGCAGAACGTTATTTTTAGGGCGGTGGCGACTGTTGATAGTGTTCTCATAGATGCGACAGATCTGGAGTTTGTCGGCGCAACTTTGATAGTCCACGCCGCGAAAAACGATTCTGATGTCGATAGTCTTGATGGAGCGATTCAAAGATTTGAACGTGATTTGCTCGGTTATTTTTACCCGCAGTATCCGAGCACACGGCTCTTGGCAGAGCGGTTGAAGACTTCACACACTGCTATCGGTCAACGTTTGCGTAAGTACGGTATCGGTAAGAAGGCTTAAAACTCGTTTTGGAGTGATTTCGCTCCAGTGGAATGAGTTTGCTCCATCCTTCCAATGACCCGTAATCACCCCGTTATCAAGATGTTCATTAGCAGCGCTCTGTCTGCTGGATCGATATCAATACAAAGCAAGCTTTCGATTTATTCAGCTGATCGCAAGTGACTGTTTTTTATGAGTTTATGATGTTGGCATCTCAATTGCTATGTAGGTTAAGACCTGGAATTTACTGGGCTGCATCTCCTCACCATTTTTAAGGACTTATCATGACCTTACGTTTTACTAATGACCACGAATGGCTGCGCTTGGAAAAATCAGGCGAAATAACTGTAGGCATCACCACTTTTGCTCAAGAAGCATTGGGCGATGTCGTTTTTGTCCAGCTTCCTGATTTGACTTCTTTTGACGCGGGGGCTGAGGTGGTTGTACTTGAATCTGTGAAAGCTGCCAGCAACATCACTATGCCTATTGCTGGTGAAGTAGTTGAGGTGAACTCAGCAGTTTCTGAAGACCCTGAACTAGTTAATGCCTCTCCGATGGACTCTGGATGGTTTTTCCGCATTCGTCCAGTCGATGCGTCTGCACTTGATGGTTTGTTGGATCAAGACGGTTACGAACAGTACTTAGCGGAAAATTCCTAAGGAGAAAAGATTATGACTACTCCAATTTCTCTGGATACACGCAATGAGTTCGTCGCCCGTCACATCGGCCCTCGCGACAAAGATGTTCGTGAAATGCTGGAGGTTGTTGGATACGACTTCCTTGAAGGATTAATCGATAGCGTCGTGCCTGATACGATTAAAGGGACAAGCGTTCTCGAACTATCTATTGGGCAGGGTGAAGCTCAAGCCCTCTCAGACTTGAAAGCAATTGCGACGAAAAACGAGCTATTCAGTACGTTTATAGGTCAAGGCTACTATCCCTGCTTGACTCCTTCACCAATCCTTCGCAATTTGCTTGAAAATCCAGCTTGGTATACGGCTTACACGCCTTATCAGCCAGAGATTTCGCAGGGTCGTCTCGAAGCATTGCTGAATTTCCAGACACTTGTGAGTGATCTCACTGGAATGGACATTGCGAATGCTTCATTGCTTGACGAAGCAACTGCTGCTGCAGAAGCGATGACCTTTTGCCAGCGTTTATCGAAAAATAAAGTATCAGCATTCTTTGCGTCACGACACTGCCATCCCCAGACATTGGAGGTGCTTAGAACCAGAGCAGAGCCACTGGGAATAGATGTTGTAGTGGGGGATGAAAATGAATTGCTAGAGGAGGGCATGGATGGCTACTTCGGATTGCTTCTCCAGTATCCAGCGAGCACCGGTGGTGTAACTGACTACCGCTCACTGATCGCTAAAGCTCATGACCTTGGCACCTTGGTCGCAGTTGCTGCGGATTTGTTGGCTTTGACTCTACTAACCCCGCCTGGTGAATTTGGGGCCGACGTGGTTCTGGGGAGCGCCCAGCGTTTTGGTGTGCCCCTGGGGTTCGGCGGGCCACATGCAGCGTTTTTTGCGACTCGGGATTCATTTAAACGGGACATGCCAGGTCGATTGGTCGGCGTGTCGATTGATCGCCACAGCAAGCCGGCCCTTCGCCTGGCGATGCAGACTCGTGAGCAGCATATCCGCCGTGAGAAAGCGACGAGTAACATCTGCACAGCTCAAGTTTTATTAGCCAATATTGCAAGCTCGTACGCCGTTTACCATGGCCCTGAGGGATTGAAAAATATTGCCAACCGAGTTCATCGGTTGACCGCGATTTTGGCTAAGGGCCTTGAAGATCTCGGACACCAGGTTGAGCAACACTATTTCTTCGACACACTTAGCATCATCACTGCGCAACCCGCGGCCGAAGTATTGGCTAATGCCAAAAAGGCTCGCATCAACTTGCGTATCCTTGATCAGGGGCGCGTTGGTGTTTCCATCGACGAAACCTGCACCCCAGAATCGATTGTGGCACTGTGGGCCGTATTCGCGGCTGCTGATCAATTGCTACCGAACTTCGATGATATGGACGATCTGGCCGGGCGCCGTATCCCTGTACAACTGACTCGAGAGTCCCGCTTCCTGACTCACGAAGTTTTCAATCGTTATCACTCTGAAACAGAGCTGATGCGCTACCTGCGCAAGCTCGCCGACAAAGACCTCGCTTTGGATCGTACGATGATCCCGTTGGGTTCTTGCACCATGAAACTTAATGCTGCGAGCGAAATGATTCCGGTTACTTGGCCAGAGTTTGGTGCCTTGCATCCATTCGCTCCCATTGAACAGACCATTGGTTACCAGGAGCTCACTAAAGAGTTGGAGGCAATGCTGTGCGCAGCTACTGGCTACGACGCTGTATCACTCCAGCCTAACGCCGGCTCCCAAGGTGAGTACGCCGGTCTGCTAGCGATTCGGGCATATCACAAAAGTCGTGGTGAGGCAGGGAGGGATGTTTGTCTCATCCCATCGTCTGCCCATGGCACGAACCCAGCCACGGCTCAAATGGCCGGCATGCGAGTCGTCGTTGTCGCTTGTGATGCTCGCGGCAACGTCGACGTAGATGACCTTCTGGCTAAGGCTGAAAAGCATCGTGCGCAACTCGCCGCTCTGATGATCACTTACCCTTCGACGCATGGCGTTTTCGAAAAGCGCATCGGTGAGATCTGCGACATCGTGCACGCGCACGGAGGCCAGGTTTACATTGACGGTGCGAATATGAATGCCATGGTCGGGCTGTGTGCACCTGGTCAGTTTGGTGGTGATGTATCTCACCTGAACCTTCATAAAACTTTCTGCATTCCTCATGGGGGCGGTGGCCCTGGAGTTGGGCCGATTGGAGTCAAGTCTCACCTTGCGCCCTATCTGCCCGGGCATGGTCATATGGAAAGCAAGAGTGGGGCGGTGAGTGCTTCGCCATTTGGTAGCGCGAGCATTTTGCCTATCACGTGGATGTACATAAAGATGATGGGCGGACAAGGTCTTAAACGCGCATCCGAGCTTGCAATTCTCAGCGCGAACTACATCGCACGTCGCTTAGAGGAGCATTACCCGGTGCTGTACACCGGTGAAAATGGTCTGGTGGCGCATGAGTGCATTCTGGATGTCCGTCCAATCAAAGATAGCAGTGGCATCAGTGTGGAGGACGTTGCAAAACGATTGATAGATTTTGGCTTCCACGCGCCGACGATGTCCTTTCCAGTAGCTGGGACACTGATGGTCGAACCGACAGAAAGTGAATCCAAAGAGGAATTGGATCGCTTTTGTGATGCGATGATTTGCATTCGTGAGGAGATTCGCGCAGTCGAGCGTGGTGACCTGCATCAAAACGACAATCCCCTTAAAAATGCTCCTCATACGGCCGCAGAGTTGGCAGGTGAATGGAATCATTCCTACAGCCGTGAACAGGCTGTATTCCCGACTGCGTCAGTCAAGGAAAACAAATACTGGCCGCCAGTTGGGCGCGTAGACAACGTCTATGGCGATCGAAATCTATCGTGCGCCTGCCCCCCGATTTCTGTGTATCAAGACGCCTGAGATCAGGTCTGAATAAGGGAGACGCGCATACACCGTGTCTCCCCTCAAATGAGGGATTTTTCATGTTTCACAAAAGCCTAACCCTGTCAGATTTTGATCCTGTCCTGATCGCTGCAATGAGTGCAGAAGAAGGGCGCCAAGAAGCTCACATTGAGCTCATTGCTTCGGAAAACTACACCAGTCCCCAAGTCATGGAAGCTCAAGGCTCGGCGCTGACTAACAAGTATGCTGAAGGTTATCCAGGTAAGCGCTACTACGGCGGATGCGAGTACGTCGATGTCGTTGAACAGTTGGCAATCGATCGAGCAAAAAAACTATTCGGCGCTGCTTACGCCAACGTACAACCACACTCTGGTTCGCAAGCTAACTCTGCTGTGTACCTGGCCTTACTTAATGTCGGTGACACGATATTGGGTATGAGCCTGGCGCACGGTGGTCATCTGACTCACGGTGCGAAGGTGAGCTCCTCTGGCAAGTTGTACAACGCCGTTCAATACGGGATTGATGCTAACGGGCTAATCGATTACGACGAGGTCGAACGACTGGCTCTTGAGCATAAGCCCAAGATGATAGTCGCCGGCTTTTCGGCCTACTCAAAGACCTTAGACTTTGCTCGCTTTCGCGAAATTGCAGACACAGTAGGGGCGTATCTTTTTGTTGATATGGCTCACGTTGCCGGTTTGGTTGCTACGGGCTTGTACCCTAATCCGCTTCCCTATGCTGATGTGGTTACTACTACGACTCATAAAACGCTTCGGGGCCCACGAGGTGGTTTGATCCTGGCCAACTCGACCCCGGATCTCGAAAGAAAGTTAAATTCTGCAGTCTTCCCTGGAGGGCAAGGCGGCCCGTTAATGCACGTCATCGCTGCCAAGGCTGTTTGCTTCAAGGAGGCTTTGGAGCCAGCTTTCAAGGAGTATCAAGAACAAGTGATAGGCAATGCCAAGGCGATGTCTGCTGTGTTCATTGAGCGTGGTTACGAAGTTATCTCTGGCGGCACTGACAATCACCTTTTTTTAGTCAGTCTCATCCAGCAAGGCATCACTGGAAAGGACGCTGATGCTGCGCTAGGTCGCGCGCGTATCACGGTTAATAAAAACGCCGTACCTAATGATCCTCAGTCACCGTTTGTGACCTCCGGGTTGCGTATTGGTACACCAGCTGTCACCACCCGTGGTTTTCAAATTCCAGAGTGCCAGGCTCTGGCAGGTTGGATTTGCGACATCCTCGATCACCTGGGCGATGCCGATGTTGAAGCGCATGTTGCTAAGCAAGTCGCAGCTCTCTGTGAGCGTTTCCCGGTCTACGGAAAGTGATGCTGTCCGCACGTTAGTTGGAGTTATACATGTCGCTCAGCGTTTTTGATCTGTTCAAAGTAGGTATTGGCCCGTCCAGTTCACACACCGTAGGGCCTATGCGTGCGGCAGTTACGTTTGTCGATGGTCTGGAGAGTGAAGGCCTTTTGCACTCAGTGCATTCGGTCAAGGTCGAGCTCTATGGTTCGTTAGGTGCTACCGGCAAAGGTCATGGCAGCGACAAGGCGGTCTTACTCGGACTGGAGGGGGATTACCCGGACAAGGTTGACACTTCAAGCGTCGATGGCCGATTAGTCGAAATACGTGCTGGCAGCAGTCTGAATCTTCTGGGCAAGCATCGGATTCGCTTCGTTGAGAAAGAGCACTTGGCGATGATACGGAAGCCTTTGCCCTATCACCCGAATGGAATGATCTTTCGGGCATTCGATGAGGCAGGTTTGCAGCTACGCAGCCGTGAGTATTACTCGGTCGGTGGCGGCTTTGTGGTTGATGAGGATGCTGCCGGACATGATCGGATCGTAGAGGACAAGACGCCTCTGCCATATCCATTTCGTAGCGGAGATCAGTTACTGGCACTTTGCGAAGAACATGGTCTTTCGATCAGTCAGCTCATGGCTCGTAATGAGGAGTCTTGGCGACCCGTCTCAGAAACTGCTCAAGGTCTGATGCATATCTGGAAGGTGATGCAGGACTGTGTCCGCGCAGGATGTAGCAATGAAGGAATCATGCCGGGTGGTCTCAAGGTCAAACGCAGAGCCGCGAATCTATATCGTCAGCTTCGTGTGAGCCCGGAAGCCGGTCTGCGTGACAATCTATCGGTATTGGACTGGGTGAATCTCTACGCATTGGCCGTCAATGAAGAGAACGCAAATGGTGGACGCGTCGTTACGGCACCTACCAATGGCGCTGCGGGGATCATCCCGGCGGTACTGCACTACTACGTGAATTTTATTGCTACAGCAAGTGATGAAGGCGTGCAGCGATTCCTCCTGACCGCGGCCGCCATCGGCATTTTATACAAGGAAAACGCCTCGATTTCTGGTGCTGAGGTCGGTTGTCAGGGCGAGGTCGGTGTCGCTTGTTCTATGGCTGCCGCTGCGCTGTGTGAAGTACTTGGGGGAACTCCACGCCAGGTTGAAAACGCTGCGGAGATTGGGATGGAGCACAACCTAGGTCTTACCTGTGACCCTATCGGCGGTTTGGTTCAGGTGCCTTGTATTGAGCGCAACGCGATGGGGTCAGTGAAAGCTATCAATGCTGCACGTATGGCGCTCCGAGGCAACGGCGACCATTTCGTTTCTCTGGACAAAGTTATTCGTACCATGCGCCAAACGGGCGCTGACATGAAGACGAAATACAAAGAGACGGCTCGCGGTGGGTTGGCTGTGAACATTATTGAATGCTGAGGCTGGAATGCCAGCTGCTCAAAGGATTTATCGATGACTACTGAATCTTTGAAACGTACAACTTTGCATGATCTTCACCTGGAGTTGGGGGCGCGCATGGTTCCCTTCGCGGGTTATGAAATGCCAGTGCAGTATCCTTTGGGGGTGATGAAGGAGCATTTACACACTCGTGACCAAGCTGGCTTGTTCGATGTCAGCCACATGGGCCAGATTCGCTTGCATGGTAAAGGTGCCGCTGCTGCTCTTGAGTCGCTGGTACCCGTCGATATCGTGGATCTGCCAGTGGGTACTCAGCGCTACGCACTGTTCACTAATGATCAAGGCGGAATACTCGATGACCTGATGGTGGCGAATGCCGGCGACTATTTGTTCGTGGTCGTCAATGCCGCGTGCAAAGATCAAGATCTCGCCCATCTAAAGCTTCACCTAGAGGGACACTGCGAAGTGGAGGAGTTGTTCGAAAGTAGAGCTCTTCTCGCATTGCAAGGCCCGCTTGCTGCGCAGGCGCTGGGACGCATTGCACCGCAAGTAAAGGACATGACGTTTATGCAGTTTCAGGCGCTGGAGATCAACGGTATCCCGTGCTACGTCAGCCGCTCAGGCTACACCGGTGAGGACGGATACGAAGTATCCGTTCCTGTTGAGCATGCCGTCGCGTTAGCACGCGTGATCCTCGCTCAACCAGAGGTCAAGGCGATCGGGTTGGGAGCGCGGGACTCACTGCGTCTGGAAGCGGGTTTGTGTCTTTATGGTCACGATATGGATGACTCACTGACACCCATCGAAGCTAGCTTGGCTTGGGCTATATCGAAAGCGCGTCGTGTCGATGGTGTAAGGGCAGGAGGATTTCCGGGCGCTACTCGTGTCTTCTCTCAACAGAAAGAAGGTGTGAGTAAGAAGCGAGTCGGGCTATTGCCTCTGGAGCGCATTCCCGTGCGGGAAGGTGTGGTGATTCACGCCGAAGACGGATCTGTTATCGGCCAGGTAACCAGCGGAGGCTTTGGCCCGACATTGGGAGCTCCGCTGGCGATGGGATACGTGGAATCCTCATTTGCTGCTCTTGATTCGATTGTCTATGCCGAAGTGCGTGGCAAGCATATCCCGATGCGTGTAACCAAGACCCCATTTGTCCCTCAGCGCTACTACCGCGGTTAAAGGATCAGTTGCTATGAGCGAACTCCCGTCTGTTTCAAATCGCCCTCAACCTTTACAGGCGGGGGTGAAGCTTCGCGGTGCAGAGAAGGTCGCGCGTATCCCGGTCAAGATCATTCCAACCGAAGACTTTCCTCGTAAACCGGACTGGATACGTGTGGAAATTGCGGCATCACCGGAGGTGAGCCGTATTAAGGCATTGCTCAGAAAGCACAAACTCCATAGCGTCTGTGAAGAAGCGTCATGCCCGAACCTCGGAGAGTGTTTCTCAGGGGGGACGGCAACTTTCATGATCATGGGGGATATCTGCACTCGACGCTGCCCATTTTGTGATGTTGGGCACGGACGGCCGAAACCTTTGGATGTAGAAGAGCCTCGCAATCTTGCGACTGCTATTTCTGATCTCCGTCTCAAATATGTTGTGATCACTTCCGTTGACCGCGATGACTTGCGAGATGGCGGCGCGAGCCATTTTGTAGAGTGTTTGCGTGAAATCCGCAAGATGTCACCAGGTGTCAGGCTGGAAACGTTGGTGCCGGATTATCGTGGTCGAATGGACGTTGCTTTGGCCATCACTGAGCAAGAGCCTCCCGATGTTTTCAACCACAATCTTGAAACTGTCCCGCGTCTCTACAAGGCGGTTCGCCCAGGATCCGACTTCGAATGGTCGCTGGATTTGCTTGAGGGTTTCAAAAAGCGTGTTCCCCATGTGCCTACTAAATCTGGGCTGATGCTTGGTTTGGGAGAAACCGATGATGAGGTTATTGAGGTCATGCAGAGAATGCGTGAGCACGGAGTGGACATGCTGACGCTAGGGCAATACCTGCAGCCATCGCGAAATCATCTACCAGTGCAGCGATTCGTCCATCCTGATGTATTTGCTCGCTTTGCAACGCTTGGTGAGGCAATGGGTTTTAGCAACGTGGCATCAGGGCCGCTTGTTCGGTCGTCCTATCACGCAGATAAACAAGCCCCACCATCTACTGCGACTTGATCAAGCGGCGTCTGTTTTTTTGGGCCCTGGCTGGAGCATTACTGCTTCCAGCCAAGGCCTTTTTTTTAGCAGAGCTATTCGTTTCTATCGCGTTTCTTTCTGGTGTCGCACGCAGGCGAAAATTTCTCAGCGGTGAAAATTTCGCATATCTCAACACTGCGACATCGATGAATCTTTCCTTTTTACTTTAAAAAAATCTCATATATTACAGTTGGTTAGATAGATATTCCGGAACTGGCATTCCTTTTGCTCTTAACACTATATCCAGCGATGGCGCCCAAAGAGGTTGCCACGTTGCATCATGCAGTACCGCTTCAAAGTTTCGTCCTGCCTATTTCAAAAACAACGTTCACAGGATAGGAATGCGCCATGTCAGTCGAAAAAGATCCATGCGGTGAGAGCTCTTTAGAAACGTTATTGAATCCGAAAATCAGTAGACGGCTGTTGATGCTAGGAGCTGCTGCTGCGGCGGCTGGTGCGACACTTGGCAGATGGGTTCCTTCCGCACAAGCCGCCGTAGGTGGCGACCTAGACATCATGACTTGGGAAGGTTACTCGCTGCAGACCGAAGCGGCTGATTGGATCAAGGCGAACGCAATTCGAGTCAATGCAAGCATCATGGGAAACCAAGATGACGTAACTGCCAAGCTGATGGGCGGCGGTGTTCGGCTCGATCTCGCGGAATATTCCAACGGATACAACGAGCTATATAAAGGCCTAAATCAGCTCAAGCCGATTGATGTGTCCAAGATTTCTAACTACAACTCCACTGACATTATCAATAAATTCCATGATGGCAGTATGTGGTTTTGGGACGGCAAACGTTTCGGGATCCCATGGACATGGGGAGTCGATACCATTGTTTACAACCCCAAAGGTCTCTCGGCACCAATTACTAGCTTCAAGGATCTGCTACGGCCTGAATTCAAAGGCAAACTGACTTTCCTCGACAACCCGTTGACAGTTTGGCCGCTTGCGGCACGCATTACTGGATTTGACGACAAATTCCCGAATGTCACTAAGGACGAGCTCGATCAGATCTGGCAGCAGATGCAGCCATATCGGGATCAGTGCCGTACTTTTGCTTCCAGCAACGGTGACGTTGTCTCCCTCTTTGTTGCTGGCGAGATTTCCGCGTGCTTTTGTACCTGGACAGCAGCAACCTTGGAAACCGCCAAGCAGGGTGTAAAAACTGAGTACGTCTTCCCTAAAGAAGGTGGCGCAGTTTGGGCTGACGCATGGTTCATCCCATCAACTGCTGAAAACATTGATACGGCTCTAGCCTTTATCAATCAGGCGCTCGATCCCCGCACCCAAGCGGCGATGAGTAAGTCTGTCAGTTCCGCAGTAGTGAACAGAAAGGCCGTCCAGCATATGGATGAAGCAACGAAGTCTCTGTTCGATTACGACAATGTCGACAAATTTTTAGAAACCGCACCAATCAAGGGTCAACCGCCCCGACAGTCAGACAAGTACGCCACGTACGACGACTGGCTGCAGGCGTGGGCTTCTTTTCGAGCAGGTTTCTGACGATGTAGGAGGCCAAGTCGAAAAGTCTGACTCCTCCTCCTTACCCTTTTGCATGGACGCATCGAGCGTATGCCTCGGACGGGTGTGTGCTTCGTTTTCTGGCCGACAACATAGGTGAACCTTATGGGCATTTTTGATTGGAAGCATTGGATCGTAATCCTGGTCGTGGTGATTCTAATTTTTGGAACCAAAAAACTGAAAAGTTTGGGAGCTGACGTTGGCTCCTCGATCAAAGGGTTTCGAAATGCGATGCAGGATGAATCTCCCGATGTACCTCTGTCATCAACAGCCGAGCCGAGCCAGTCCAGTCTCGTAGATTGGCCCTATCAAAAGCGTTCTGAAGAGTGAAAGCGCAGTGCGCTGAAAATTTCTGAACCTGAGGTACCGCCATTAGTCGGGGCCTCAGGAATAGTGATGATAGGAAAACAAGGTTGCCTGATACTGCTTTTGCAGAGGTCAGTCAGGTCGGACAGTAGCCTAAGCTTACATGTGGAGCGCTACTGCTAGAAACGTTCGCCAAACCACGTTTTGGCGGTTGGAAGACAATTATAAGTAAGTTTTTTAAGCTTCGAGGAGTACGCAGTGCCGAACGTGTCTGATCGCTCTGACTCTGAGTTTTTGGAGTCTCTAGGGTACGAACAAAAATTCGAACGTAGCATGTCTCTTTGGTCAAATCTTGCCCTTGGTTTCTTGTACCTTTCTCCTCTCGTCAGTGTGGTGGCAATGCTTGCACAGGGCCTTGCAACCGCTGGCCCGCCTTCTATTTTCTGGATTTTTATCGTTGGTGGTGGTCAGCTGCTTGTCGCATTGGTCTTTGGTGAGATCGTTGCTCAGTACCCTATCGCTGGCGGGCTCTACCAATGGGCAAGACGATTGTGGAACGGCCAATACGCATGGCTGCTTTCCTGGATTTATTTGGCCTGTGTGATTGTCGCTATTGCGACGACAGCGATGTTTGGCGCCAGCTTTGTCGCTAACCTGTTTGTTGGGACACGAGAAATGCCTGTGGTACCCACCACCGCAGGTATGACGGCCACTATCGCTGCCGTTATGCTTTTCGTTGGCGTGTTGCTCAATTTAACTGGTACCAAAACTCTGGCACGCATTGCGGGCGCTGGGTTAGCCGCAGAGCTGGTGGGTGTGATCGGCGTAGGCATTTACCTGCTAATTTTCGAGCGCAAACACTCGTTCAGTGTATTTTTCGATGCCATGGGCACGGCGCATGACGGGAATTATACGACTGCCTTTGTCGGTGCTGCGTTGGTGGGCATCTTGATGGTCTATGGATTTGAGGCTTGCGGCGAGGTAGCTGAGGAGGTTCCTAACCCCGGCAAGCAAGTACCTAGAGCAATGATTCTTACAGTAGTCGTTGGCTGCAGCTCTGCGCTGCTGTCATTCGCTGGATACGTTCTTGCGGCACCGAACCTTGCCGAGATAGTGGCCGGTAACGTCGTGGATCCAGTTCCAGATATACTCAATGCGACAATCGGATTTTGGGGCACGAAAGCGTTCTTGTTTATTGCCCTTACATCTTTCCTCGCATGTGTAATGGGACAGCAGGCGTCAGCGAGCCGTCTAATTTACTCTTTCGCGCGTGACAATATGTTCCCTGGTGCTGCAATTTTCGGGAAATTGACGAAAGTCCGTCACACCCCGCTATGGGCGATCATTGGTGTAAACGTACTTTCAGGGCTCTTACTGTTGTTCGTATATTTCTTCCCAGGTGCACTCTTCCGCATCGCGGGCATGCAAATGTTGGCAGGGTACATTGCCTTTCAGATGGTGGTATTTGCAGCCTTAAGAGCAAGATTCATGGGATGGAAACCAGCAGGGGCGTTTTCTTTAGGGCGCTGGGGCTGGGCAGTAAATATAGCCGCGTTGGGGTATGGAATCTTTGCTTGCGTTGTACTTGCAACTCCGTCGAGTGATCTTAGTCTGCCTCTTCTGGATCGATGGATCGCGATTGTTGGGGTATCGATCGTCATCGTTACAGGTTGGTTGTACTTAGTTATTGCTAAGCCGCATCTTCGTTCGAATGCACCTGAAGGAGACGCAGTATCCTTCGCTAATGCCATGCGTGCACATTCTGCAAGGTCTGCAAGTAATTTGGAAAGTCGTGAAAAAGTCCTCCGCTCTTCTGCCGCAAACCAACATCGTCATCTTGCTACGAAAAGTTGATCTGAACCATTTCTTCTAACAGATGGGATGAGTTTCAATAAGTTGGCTGGCTTATACAGACGTATAAGCCAGCGCTTTTTACCCAGCAATAAGCCATTTTGACGAATTGCTCGACCAGGTGCCAAAAGGGACGTCAGTCTGATCCGCCAAAGACGCCCGCTTCACCGAGCGGGGCGTCTCCCCTGTTAATCCCTGTCAGCTTGGCGGATTGCGTGCCATGACGATCCACGCCGCGCCTTCGATCATCAGCGACAGCTCGCCGGGGAGACCTTCGAAGGCGGCACGAACCGCGGCCGAGGCGCGGGCGCGGATGTCGTCAGACTGATCAGCGAGCACAAGCGACAGCGGGCCGCCCTCGAACGCCATCTTTACCGCGTCGTCGATCGCCGCGTCCCGCGTCCTGCCCTCGCCGAACGGGATGGAAGCATCGAAGGGCGTGATAGTGACATCGGTGAAGCCGGCTGCTGTCAGGATGCGTTCCACGCGCCCCCGGTCGCCGAAAGAGAATGGGCCAGGCGCTTCGGGAGCGGGCGGGGTGATCGGCGGGACGATGCCCTTGATCGCGCCCATCGGCAAGCGCACCCAATCGTTCTCGGCCATGCCGCGCCAGCAGACGAAAGCGAGCCGCGCCCCCGGCTTGAGCGCACGACGCATATGGGCGAACGCCCCTGTCGGATCGTCGAAGAACATCACTCCGAAACGCGAAAACAGGATGTCGAACGCGCCCTCGGGCAGCTCGGCGCTGCTGGCATCGGCTACCCGGAACTGGGCCGGCGTATGCTGTGGCGCAAGCGCGCACGCTCGTCCGATCAGCGGTTCGGAAATGTCCACGCCCAACACATGGCCACCCGCGCCGACGCGAGCAGCTAGAGCCAGACTCGACGCCCCCGCGCCGCAGCCGACGTCCAGCACGCGTTCGCCCCGCTTGGGCGCGGCGGCTTCTATCGCGGCCTGACCGAATACCGCAAACATGGCGTCGAGCCGGGCCTGGTTGGCGACCCAGTACTCTCCGCTTTGGCCATTCCAGTCGGCCACCTGATAGGTATTTTGATCTGTCATGACTTCTCCTCGTTTTGATTCGTTCCTAACTAGCTACCCTTTGAACTAGGCAAGGGGAGGCTGAACCGATGCCAAGGCGCGTATTGTCTCGACCAAACCCGCTTGATAAGGCACCAGATCTGCGTGTGGTCGTCTCAGGCGTCGAGATCGGTGCCGCCTAGAGTCGGAGCTCGAAGTACGACAGCTCCTACCATTCCGTCAAACTCGACGCTTCGTCCTTCACCGCGCCGATCTAGGCCAACCTCTTCGAAATATACGACGCAACCGGAGAAGGGAACCTGTGCTTTCAAACCAGCATCGATTGCTGAGCGAAGATACCCGCCATCGCGCCCTGCGATGATGCCAGGGTGACCGAGGGCAAGAATGGCGTGGTGAGGTCGCCGGCGGCATAGATGCCTGGCATGCTGGTTTGGCGGCGCTCGTCGACCTTGAGGACGATGCCGACCGGCGTATCCACGGTGGAGAGGCCCAGTGATTCATGCAGGCTTGCGGACGGCTTGTTGCGCGGATGGGCGAACAGGATGTCGACCGCAACATTGCGGCCGTTATCGATATTGACGGTGGTGATATGACCCTTGTGATGTCCGATCTCGACGATCCGGCCCTCAACGACAGGTATGTTGCGGCGTGCCAAATCGGCCCGGATATCGGGCGGAATGTCGTGACCATCGGCGAAGAGCGTCAACGTGTCAGTCCAATCGTGAAACAGCCTGACAGACTGGTGCGACTGCGGGCCAGACCAAACGAGGCCCCAATGCTGGCCGGCGACTTCAAAGCCGTCGCAATAGGGGCAGGGCACGATGGACGTGCCCCAGCTATCGGCAAAGCCCGGAACATCAAGCATCTTGTCGACGACGCCATAGCTCAGGATCAGGCGGCGCGCGCCAAGGCTTTGGCCATCGCCAGTGAGGACAGAGAAATCGTCGATGGAGCCTGAGACGCTTTCAGCCCGGGCGCTGACCAACCTGATCGTGGGATAACGGGTCAGTTGCTGTCGCGCCTCGGCCAGGATGTCCAGCGGTGGCTTGTGATCGTGGCCGAGCAGGCCATGGGAGTGGGCAGCGAAGCGATTACGCGGCAGGCCGGTATCGAGAACGGTGACCTTTCGGCGGGCACGGCCGAGCTGCAGGGCGGCGGCGAGGCCGGCAAAGCTGCCTCCGATAATGATGACGTCATTCATGATGATGGGCTCAGTGCTGTGGATAAAGGGTGGAGTTGGGCCATGTGCGCAATATCGTCTAGCGATACGCGCCCGATACATGCAGCGTGCAAGGCTTCGGCATTGGCGAGAAAATCGCCCATCACCGTGTTGAACGGTCTGACAATGCCGCACGGGCGGCCCGGAGAACATGATGTGGAGAACAAGTTGAAACTTATGCATTGGCTTGCACACATTAGATACTTTGAAGTACCCTAATTCACGAATTAGAATACTGTCAAGTACTGGAATTTTTATGACTGAAAACAGCCAGGCCCGGCGCGGCCGGCCTGCCAACGACGCGCTGGGCCAAACGATAGTCGACGCCGCATGCGATCTTTTTCTGGAGTTGGGTTTTCAAGCGACGACAATGGACAAGGTCGCCCGGCGGGCGAAGATATCCAAGTTGAGCATCTATAGGCACTTCGAGAATAAAGAGGCGCTGTTCAGCGCAGCCATTGCGGCCCGCTGTCATCAATTTGCGCCACAGGCCCTTTTTGAAGGCGTCGAGGGTTCGGCAGAAGATCAGCTAATGGCGGTAGGATCTTCCCTTCTTCGCACGCTGTTGAGTCCGGACGTCCGCGCTGTCGAAGCTATGATCATGGCCGACAAGACGAATCAAAAGTCGTTAAGCAAGCTCCAATTCGAAGCCGGCCCGGCCCATGTCCTCGCCCGAATCGAGGCCCTGTTGAGTCAGCTCCACGCTAAGGCGGTTCTGAACGTGCCCGATCCTCTACTGTCCGCCCGTGTGTTTTCCGCGCTTTTCAAAGGATCCGATCTCCTAACTATCGCACGCTTCGATGAGACCAGAGCAGAGGACGACAACGAAATCGAATCCTATTGTCGGTCAGCCGTCGACATGTTCATTGCTGCGCACGGTGACAACGGCCATGCCCGCGGATAAGCATTTATTTGCGAAGTCGTCGAAACCAAAGGCGGCAATCACAAAACATTGAAAGAGTGGAAAGCACAGCACGGCCCTGAAACGGTCGAGTCCTGGCTGACCAAGTGATATTGGATTGAGTACAAAATGGCCCTTCACACAGTTTGGTCAGGGCCTTTTTTAAGATAAACGTGGCTTTGATGGCGTGAGGCTTATTGGAATCGTAGAAATGATGGACAGTTCAAGAGTTTATTTGTACCGGCATCACCTCCGGTGATTGAGAAGTCCGCTCAGGGAGCGGGTTGATTTCTCAGCCTTTTTCTCCTGAACAACTCGCCGGTGTATCTTACAATCACGAATTCAAAGAGCTAGGCTCAATCAATACACCAGGCTGCCGCCAATTCAAGCGACAGCCTGCGGTTTTCAATAATGATAGACTGTGTAGAGCTGAAGTGCGTTGAACTTTTCGTCGTCGCCGAACGCTTCTTTTGCCGCGGCCTTTGGATCGACCCAGCTGTAGGAAAGTGACACGTACCACTCTGGTGTTGGAGTCCAATCTACGAAGAACGTCGTTTCATCCCCGAAGCGTTTCTGAGAGACTTCCTGTCCATGGAAGTTCTTCTCATCTAGCCAGAACTTATATCGAATGGCGCCGGCGGCTACGGTATCCGAGAGTTTCGAACGCAAGGAGAACTGATGAACATTTTGGTTGCTGTTGAAGAGCAGATAGTTGCCGGTTACATCTCCAATTAGCCAAGTGCCCCAGTCTACAAAGCCCTTCGTCAATGGATCCCAAGTCTTATTCTTGTTGTCAGACAGGTCATCGTCACCGGAAAAATGGCTGTAACGGTAGCCAAGAGTGGGAGTGAGCGGAAGATTGTCAATAGTGTAGTCTGCTTGGAAATACCATGCATCAGCGTCGTAGTCAACATGATCACCACTGCCGCGCTGCACAGCGTATTCTGTGTTAAGTACGAGTTGTGGCACACCGGGTATTTTAGCGTTCAGTGCCCGGGCGTTGTAAACCTGCATGCCATCCCGAGGCGTCCAAGCCTCTGCGTTACTGATTAGGGAATCAACTTTCATCGCCGCGAAACCCAGTGTAACCTGGTCAGCAACAGAGTAGTCGAGGTTCGCCCCTGACATACAGAAGTCGCCCCAGTCACTGTCTGTTCTTATAGTGAATACTTGTGCTTGAAGGTCACCATGGTTCCAAGCAACGATACCAGTGTCTCTGAATGCCAAACGTGGGTTCATCCAAAGCGCGCCGTCACCCGCTGTGTCTAGGTTCCCGTCCATGACAATGAAGCCTGTACCGATCTTGTACAGCTGTCGACCTGCGGTAACCGTCCACTCACCGGATCGGAACCCCACGTAGGCTTCTTCAATTCCGCCGCGACCATCAGAGCTTCGGGTGTTACCACCGGCGTCACCATCGCCAAATGTGGTGGTTCCCATAAACGATCCACCAGCTAAGACATCAAAATCTTCATTGACTTTGTACTTCAGTGTTACGCCTGGTTTGACATAATATTCTTGCCAAGAAATTTTATCTCCGTCATTTTCTCCATTTCGAAGGTCAACTTTTCCTGTGCCAAAGTTGACATGGTGGCTATCAATGAATACTGCGCCGGCGCCGAAGGTTAACTCGCCTGAAACATTGCCTGATTCAAACATGGAGCCTGCAAGCGCCTGTCCAGTTACTAGCGGAAAACCAGACGCGAGCAGTACTTTTGTAAAGCGATGATTGCGTTGCATGGAGTCATCCTGTTTAGTTTTTTTGTTCAGGGCAGAGAAATTGGTGCAACAACGCCTATGTGCGCTGAACGCAAAGCGCACACATTATTATTTTTGGGTCTGGTAACTTTAATTAAAAAGGCGGAAGCCTTCCTGCTTTCGCCTGACGCATCTAGTCAGTCAGTTTACTTACTTGCATAGTTGCAGTGCTCATCAAGCAACTCTGAGAGCTCGGACTCATTAATGTCTTCGACGATGAATACAATCCTACTCCGAGTATCAGAATCAGGCCATTCATCAAGAAAAGTTTCCGGGAATAGATATCGTTCTACGCCATGAACTACTACCGGAAGTGAGGATTCTTCGATATTCAAAAGACCTTTCATTCTGAGCATGCGATTACCGTACTTCAGCGCAACCGCCCTGAAAAAACTAACCAAACCTTGCCAAGGCAAAGGGTTTTCTCGGAAAAGGCAGCACGTTCCAACGCGAGCGTGTAGTGCAGCACCTTCCTTAAACGGTGAGATATACCTAAAACCTCCAGGCGCTTCACTCGTAGTCGGATAACGACGGTCATCGAGAAGAACGCTCATAACCTCGTTGTTCTCACAACCAAGGTTGATAGTCGCCCTGGAGTTGATACGCTGTACGGTACTGGCAACTGCGTCAACACTCTCCGAATGCGCAAGATCGGTCTTGGTTAGGACTATGCTGTCAGCCAATGCGATTTGACGGATTCGTTCCTCTCGGGATACCTCAACGTCGAGGTCTATCATCGTATCAACCGTCGTTACAATCCCACGCACGCTGTAATAAGTATTGAGAGGTTCGCTGCTCAGCAGCAGACGCAACAACGGTACAGGATCAGCCAATCCAGTGGTCTCTACTATCACTCGCTCGAAAGGTGGGAATTTCCCACTCTCCCGACGGTTGTAAAGCGACAGGAGGGTTTCAGAGAAGTCATTCTTCAAGCTGCAGCACAAGCAACCGCTCTTGAGTAGAATTGCGTCGTCATCAAGCTTCCCAACGAGAAGGTGATCAATGCCAACTTCACCTATTTCATTGATGATCACCGCTGTCCTACCCATCCGAGGGTCGGCCAGTGCTCGCTGTAATAACGAGGTTTTTCCGCTACCCAAAAAACCCGTCAGGAGTGTGATTGGTAATCTTTTGCTCTTAGACATCGCAAACTTCCTCACATTTAAGCTTGTCGAGTGTAAACTTCCTGACCTTGCACGAAGGTTTTATCTACCTGCGTATCAGCCATCTCCGAATTGCTTACCTCGAACAAGTTACGATCAAGTACGATGAAGGTGGCATCTTTTCCAACCTCGAGACTGCCCCACCGCTTGTCCTGATTGACCGCTTTAGCGCCGTTAATAGTCAGCGTCTGAATGGCTATTTCCAGCGGCACACTCTCATCGCCGTGTACCAGCATCCCGGCAAGCGCTGGAAAAAGGTTCGGAGTCGGTGGAAGCAACCAATCCGTACCGACGGTCATCAGCGCGCCATGCTCGTGAAGTGTGCGGAAATCGTAAGCGCGGCCAAGCGCGTCCTGGTACTCAGGAATGTGCCAAACAGCAGGGGACATCTCTGCAACTACACCCAGTTCAGCGAAACGGGCACGGTCACGTGGAGAAACATAGTGTGCGTGGGCAATGTCGTGGAATTGCCCTGGTTTGCGAGCGACATGCGCGGCTCGCTCGTAGTTATCCAGGCCTATTCGGACAGAGCCAAAGCCAGTGCAATGCGCCTTGACGATCATACCGTCTGCCGTCCACTGCTCGATCTTGCCAACGAGCTCATCTGAATCCATTAGGAGGTTATAAGTGATGGGCTGATCGGTGATCGGATCCAATGGAACGTGGCTAAAAGTCGGAGCCATGGACGTACCATCAAGCATTACCTTGATCGCATCGACATTCACACGAGGGCTCGCATAACGCTGACGCTCAGCAATCAGTAGCTCTTGGCCGTCTCGATCGCAACCAGCCAAAATCTCCACGCCCCATGGGATGTGGCAGATCAAGTTGAGCGGGAGCTCGCCTGCGTCGTCCAGATACTTCGCTGATTCCAGTACTGCTCGCTGAGCCGATGCCTCTTGAGCCGAGGTGATACCGTATTGGTTGCAGATTTTCGTGGCCAGTCGCAGCGCTTTCACATTGTCTTCAAGACTCCGTTGAGGGGCGCACATGTGAACACGGGCCCAGGCGCTCTCTCTCAGTGCACCGGTAGGCTCTCCGGTAACCGGATCTTTGACGATGACCCCACCTGGCGGTGGGACAGAGTCGCGATTGATGCCGGTAGCTTTGAGCACAGCGTTGTTCACAATGACGTTGTGATAGGAGTAATCGTGGATACAGATCGGCACCCCTGGAATTACCGTATCAAGCCATTCCTTCGTAAGAATGTCAGCAGTGAGAACTAGCGGATTGTAGACGCTTGCAAGGATCCACTCACGATCCGAATGCTCTGCCCAATATGCTTTGAGCTGGTCAGCCAACTCCTCTAGTGTTTGAGGGTCATCCAGCATACAGATGAATCCAAGCTGACGTGCAGCAGCCCAGACGAGGTGGGTATGGGCATCGTGGATGCCTGGCATAACCATCTTGCCCTTGAGATCAACCCACTCTGCGTTCGGAACAATGTCTTTGATCTGCGAGAGTTCACCGATGGCTTTGATTACACCGTCCTCAACGAGCATTGACGATGCCCAAGAGTTGTTTTGGTCTACAGTGTATATATTGGCATTGTGATAAATTTTGGCAGTCATTTTTATTTCCTCGTAAACTTAGGCAGATCGGGCAACTAATTTGTTTTTACGGATGGCGAGGGGCAAAAAGGCTGAAACTAGGCAGCTGATAAAGGCAATCGTGAAAATGGGTGTCAAGTCGTTACCAGTAGTAGCCAGAGCAACTAGTGCAGGGGCCAATGTCACGCCGGTAATTTGAATAATGCCGATTAGGCTGGTAGGAACGCCTGTGCTGTCGTTAGCAGCAACAAGCCCCATGTAGTAAGAGAGGGCAAGCATCCAGCCTACGTTCATTACAAATATTGCGAAAGCTAGAGAGGCGAGGCTATCAGGGCCGTTTGCGAGCATGGCAATGGAAGCCAATACCATCATGCTCCCGAGGAATATGAATGGCACGCGTCCGTAACGAGCTCCCATTACGCTAGCTAATACCGCCCCAGGGAAACCACCAATTAGGCCAATTCCGAATGCGAGACCAATATCCGCGTCAGATACACCTTGGGCGGTACCGATATTACTAATGAAGCCCCATACGGCATAGATAGCCAGCTGGAGGCAGGTCATACCAACAAGTCCTATCACAGCGGCATTCTTGGTTTTGCAAACATCCGAATCGTTGGATTCTGTATGGAAATTATTATTATTTGGTTCAGCGAGTTTTTTAGACATGAACATGCTGCATACAAAAAGCAGAATAAACCAAGCGCCAATAGCGTGAATGGCCGCATCTTGCCCGAGCCCAGAAACGATGTGAGGATAGACGACTGCAAATGCGCAAAAAACAGCGGTTTGCAGCGCCAGTGTTAGGCCAAACGAACGGTCAGCATCTTGCATGCGGCCTAAGTGATATACTGCGAGGCTATACGCCGTTCCTGCGCCCAAGCCAGTGAGAAATCTGAAAACCAGAATCATCGCGAGCGACTCAACCCCGACTGTCAGGGTGTTGAACAACAACATTATCACTGCAGATATGAGGATGAACCGACGAGCGTGCCTTGATTTGCTAAGGCAAATCGCCAAGGCGGTACCTGTCACCATGCCAAATGACTCGGATGAAATAATCCAGCCCTGTTGAGCAATAGTGAACTTCATGGACTCTGCAAGCATACCTACGAATAGAGGCCAAACACCGACTACAATTATCGAAATACTCGCGATAATGATTAGAATCAATTTGTCTTTGCTGTAAGCGCGCAAGTGGTTTGTCATTTTGTTTTCCTTCGCACGTGTCTTCACGGCATTACGCTGCGATAAATAATTGTCTTAAGTTCGAACACAACTTCGCTGCGATCTACTATCACGCCTATTAATTATCTGCGACAAGATCGCCTAAACCTTCGTTCTAAGGATTAGCAGATATTGTTTCAGTTATAATTAGATCGTCAGGTTCTATAAAAAATGCTGGCCGGGATCAACTCGCCGTATAGACGCGCGGCTTCGCTCTAGGTGAGAGCTGGATTGCAGGAAGATTGCGGTAGGAAAACTCATGCTCATAAGCCCAAGCGGATGACGTACTTGTATCCGCTTGACTGGAGGTTCTCTCAGCTTGAGAAATGTGATGTCTCCACAATGGCTTGCGGAAATTTACTGCGCCAATTAGGTGAGCACAGGGTGTGCCTGGCTTCAAGCTGACGTCTTTCATGGTTAGCTCCTGTAAATCGCGATTATTTTTTTAAACAGGGCAGTCGTTTCTAGGTGATGGAGCGATTCTGCGTCGGAACTGGCTCATGTCAGCATTTCCGCCGTCCGATCTTTGCACGTCGGGCCGCTTCTCACCGCCCTGATTGCTCACCAGGACGCCATATTTTTCTCAATAAAAAATATTTTTGTCAATAAAAAATTTGAGATTAAAAAAAAATCCTTTAGGATCATTTGATTGAGAAAAGGGAACGGATATCGATGACAGGATTGAGATCAAGGCAGAAGCAAGAGCGTCGCGCGAAGATCGCTGAGGCTGCGCTCAAGGTGTTTAGTAGGAACGGGTTTATGGCTGCAACCCTTGAGCAGATCGCTACCGAGGCTGGCGTTTCGCCGCCTACCGTCACGAACTATTACGGGAGCAAGCAGGAGATTTTACTAGCGCTTCTGAACGCACCGGACGAAAGGTCTATCAGAGAAAATCGAGCCACTCTGATGCACCGAGATCCCATAGAGGCATTGTGTGCCATCGAGCTACGAGTAGCTGAAAACCAGCTCGCCACGATGCCTGCCTCGCTGTGGCGTGAGCTAGCACCTTTCTGGCTTCAAGGTGAGCTTTCTGAGGTTTTTCAGCCCTGGAACGATATGGTCATCGCAGAGATACGCCACATTTTTTCGCACTATCAGGAATCAGGGCAGTTCCGCCAGGATCTTGATGTCGAGGTCACAGCTAGATTGTTCAATGACATCATGAATTTAGGATTTTTGAGGCTTGCTTCAGCTCCAGTGCCCAATTTCGTCGCCCACGAGGCTAACTCACGCGTCATCATTGAGCTTTTCTGTAGGGGCATGCTAGCGAAATCCTGAGCGCCGTATGAACGTCTACATGAACTCATGTTTAGATTACGATTCTGCGCGTCTCACGCGATATGATCACCTGAAGGCGCCACGCCCTCACTCATACGGGCAAATAGCGATCAGAGGCTTTAGCTAAATCCTGCATTGGCGGCTTTTTCAACCCTATCTGCCCGGCCACCCGGTAGCGGCTTTTTACCCATTTGAGATTTTATTGCATGTTCAGTTGTGCAAAGACACGAGATCTCCCCCCCAGACGCAGCCTTTCCGAGCTGTCCTCAAGGCCTGCCTCCAGAGATCGCAGAGGCGCAGGGTATGGAATGGGGGATTTTTATCGACGCCTACTTCTCGCAGGCAGCGCGCGTGGGGCAGCGTTACGTAGCCCTGGTGTATAGGGATCAGTCTGGAATTTCGGAAGACAGCATGACCATCGCCACACCTCCGGTACGCCACGTCGAGACTAGGGGGGATTCAAGCTGATGAAGAGTAGTGCTGGTGATCACTATGTAATCACCAGCGAGCGTTGGATCGTGAGATGCATGTAGTGCTAAGTGAACTCCACTAGCTGGCCAATCAAAGGTTTGTAGGGGAGGGGGGATTGAACGGCGTTGACTTGACTTTGGGTCGCGACAGTAGGTTAAGGAACGGATATGTCCGAGCTAAAAAAGTTACAGTCATTGTAAAGAATTATAATGTGCAGGCCTCGGGCGAGCTCGATGCGCTTTATAGGCGTCGATGCCTGGTGGTTCCAGAATTGCCGGGCCAGAACCGTCCAGGGTGAAGTGAACATGACGCGTGGCCGCGCAGTTGGGGATGATACAGATCGGCAGCGACGCTGCATGGGTTGGGTAGTCGAGAATTTTTACATCCAGCACCGTGGTCAGCCCGCCTAACCCCTGAGCACCAACTCCCAATTGATTGACCTTGCGATAAAGCTCGATGCGCAGCTCTTCAACGCGATTGCTCGGGCCTCGTTTGATCAGATCATGGATGTCTATTGGCTCCATGAGCGACTGCTTGGCAAGTACAGCAGCTTTCTCAGCGGTACCGCCAATACCAATGCCAAGCATTCCGGGAGGGCACCACCCTGCACCCATTGTGGGCACTGTCTTTAACACCCATTCCACAATGGAGTCTGAAGGGTTGAGCATGGCCATCTTGGCCTTGTTCTCTGACCCACCCCCCTTTCGCAGCGACGTCGAAGGACAGCTCGCTTCCTGGTACGAGGGCGTAGTGGATAATGGCCGGCGTGTTGTCCTTCGTGTTCGAACGTGCGCCGGCTGGGTCTGAAACAATGGATGCTCGAAGGACGTTTTCTGGCAGCGCATAGGCCTGGCGAACACCTTCGTTGATGAGGTCATCCAGGTCGATGACGGGGTTTTCCCAGCGTACACCCATTCCGACTTTGACGAAGACGGTCACGATGCCAGTGTCCTGGCAAATGGGCCGGTGGCCCGTGGCACACATGCGGGAGTTTATTAGAATCTGTGCAATGGCATCACGGGCGCGGGCGACTGCTCACGAAGGCAGGCTTCATGCATCGCCTGGATGAAGTCGCTCGGATGGTAGTAAGAAATGTACTGTAGGGCGGTTGCCACGCTGCGGGTGACGTCCGAAGAGCTGATATAAGCCATTGGTGCTCCTGAGCCGGATGGCTTTATCTCGGAAGCGATCAAGCATGAGCTCGATCAGCGTCCGTGGATGAAGAGGGTTGTTCAATGGCTATGAGCCGTAGAACTCCACGATTCGGCTCGCTTCAGCGATCACTGGGGCATCGATCATTTTTCCCTCCAGACGGAATGCGCCCGGCGCACCTTTAGCGGCATCAAGCACGCGTTTTGCCCAGTCGATTTCCTGCTCAGAGGGTGTGAACACCTGGTTGATCACTTCCACCTGACTGGGATGTATGGCCAGCATCCCGCTGAATCCCAGGTCGCGCGCATCCTGAGCGAACTGCCTCAGGCCAGCGATATCTGAAATGTCTGGATAGACCGTGTCGAGTGGTTTCTCAAGGCGGTGGATGGAGCTATTGATCAGCAACTGGTAACGCACCTGATCGCAGATTCGGTAGGCAGCAAGACTACTGGCACGAATGCCTAGGTCAAGAGCCAAATCTAACGCTCCGAAGGTCAAACGTTGCACTGACAAGACACTTGCGAGCTCGTCCAGATCGGCCAAGCCCTGAGCGCTCTCGATCAGGGGCCATACCGGTTTCCCACCTTCTGCAACTGCCAGGATCTGATCCGCAGACTCCGCCTTTGGCAACAACACTGCTGAGACACCAGGGTGCTTGGAGCAGAAAAGGATGTCCCTCCGATGCATGCGGTGACCCGAGGCGTTGATGCGCACCACGACCGAGATAGAAGGGTTTTGGGTCAAAAACTGAGAGAGGTTGGCATGAGCTTCCTCTTTTAAGTTCTCCTCAACCGCATCCTCAAAGTCGACAATCACGACGTCAGCCTTTGAGGAAAGCGCCTTGGCAAAACGCTCTGGTCGGCTGCCAGGTACGAACAGTGCACTGCGAATGATCTTTGGAATACTCACACTGCACCTACCAGCTTCAGTTTGGAGATCTGCTCAGCGGTATACCCCAACTCAACCAGGATCGATTCACTGTGTTGGCCGATCGCAGGAATCGCATCCATCCGAGGCTGGTACGAACGATTGGCTCCTGGTGGAAGCAGAGCAGGAAGCTTTCCTTGGGGAGAGTCCACTTCCACCCAGCGCTCGCGCGCGCGGAGCTGAGGATGCTCCCACACTTGATGCATGGTATTGACCTTGGCGTTGGCAATCGGCGCATTGTCCAGGCGTTGGATAACCTGCTCAGTACCGAGCTCTGCGAACTTCTCGACAATGATGGTGCGAAGCTCATCGCGGTTCTTCGAGCGATTGGCGTTCGAGTTGAAACGCCCATCGTCTAGTAGCTCCGGTGTTTCCAGCACTTTCTCGCAGAACAGTGACCATTCACGCTCGTTCTGAAGGCCCAGCATCACGGTTTCGCCTGGACTGGCAGGGAAGGGCCCATAGGGATAGATGGTGGAGTGCGAGGCGCCTGCGCGTGGAGGCGGCGGAGCATTGTTGTACGAGTAATAGAGCGGATAGCCCATCCACTCAACCAGACTTTCCAACATGCTGATATCCACGCGGCTGCCCAGCCCAGTCTTGTTTCGCAAGTGGAGCGCAGACAGCACGCCAGTATAGGCGTACATGCCGGCAGCTATATCAGCAATCGAACAACCCGCTTTGGCCAATTCATCTTCTCCTGGCCCACCTGTGACGGACAGGAAACCACCTTCACTTTGAATTAGCAGGTCATAAGCTTTCTTCTGCTCGTAAGGCCCGCCCTCTCCATAGCCCGAGATGTCGCATACGATCAGCTTGGGGAAGCGCTTGTGAAGCGTCTCAAAAGAGAGCCCCATCCGTGCAGCCGCACCAGGTGCGAGGTTTTGCACCAGCACGTCCGCTTTAGCAAGAAGGCTATCCACGATGGCCTCTGCGCCTGGCTTTTTTGCGTCCAGCGCAAGGCTTTCCTTGGATCGATTTGTCCAGACGAAATGCGAGGAAAGACCGTTGGCCCGAGTATCGTACGCTCTTGCAAAGTCACCGACATTAGGACGCTCGATCTTGATTACACGAGCACCAAGATCAGCGAGTTGGCGTGTGCAAAAGGGCGCGGCGATGGCGTGTTCAAAGCTTACTACAGTGATGCCATCGAGTGGACGTGGGGATGTGCATTGGTCTGACACGGTGGTGCTCCGTTGTTCCTGACGAGCACCGGTGGCTATCGAAACACCGGTGCTGTTTGGCAGTTATGCGCAGTCAGCGTGCCGCACGTGAAGGATCTTGAGCGGCGACCGCTGTGCTGTCGTTGAGCCGGATGCTAAGCGCTCAGTGATTCAACGAGCCTTCCTGCAGTGGCTTAGAAAACACGACCTTTGATGAAGTCGTAGAAGGCGGTCAGACCTACCTCGGTGGTATGGAAGGTGCCGCCATCAGCGAACCGGGATTTCAGTGCCTTTTGCAGGCCCTGAACGATTACCAGGTCTTCACCGTTGAACTTCTCCAAGAACTCTCGCGCCGAGAGCTTGCCCGCCCGCTGCTTGTAGCGCTCGACTGGCATGGAGGGGTGGCGCAGCGTCCACAGCCGGAACACAGTATTGTCGTGTGCTTGAGGGAAGACGCCTGCCAAAAGCGCACCTTCTGCGCTGACGGCGATAATCATGTTCGGGAAGATGGTGGTGGTGCCGCCGACCGAAGCTTCGGTTTCAGGGATGCGAAGAATGCCGGTCTCACGGGTACCGCTAAGCTCAACACCTGGCTCAAGATTTACTGGCCAAAGGTGGTGGGTGGAGAAGCGCGATCCTGTCTCACCCATACGGACATTTTTGGCCGGGGTGAACGCTTCCAGTGAGTCCTTGTGAGCGCCGATGTGGTGGTAGCTCTCGCTCGCGTTCTCGACAACGACTTTCCAGTTACAGTCGATGGCTTCGTTGAAAACGAGCTCGGCTTCCCACTCACCCAGACGGTAAGGGTCGAGTCGCTGGCCCAGTTTCTTCAGTTGATCTTCCAGTGGCTGCGGATCAGCTGCGAAGGTGCAGAAGATCAGACCGTTCCAGATCTCAGTTTTGATGGAAGGCAGCCCGCACTTCTTTTTATCGAAGGAAGGCACCTGATCCATCATCGGCGCGCCAATCAAAATCCCGTCGGACTTGTAAGTCCAAGAGTGGTATGGGCAAGTGAACGAGTTTTTATTGCCACGACCTTCGATGACATTGAAGTGTCGGTGACGACATACGCGTGACAGCACACGGATCACACCGTCTTTAGCGTGGGTTACGAGTAGAGGCTCGCCTGCGATGTCGATGGAGGAATAATCACCTGGCTTACCGACTTCACCCACGGGAGCCACGAAAAACCAATCATCGGTAAACAAGCCCCTGCGCTCAAGTTCGTAAAACTGCTCATTCACGTAGAAGTGGCCGGGCAATGCCTGTCCTTCCTCAGGCCAGAGCGTCAGATGATTGGGAGTGATAAGATTCACGGTGAAGATCTCCTATTGTAATTAATCATTGGATTCGTGAATTAAGATAAATGCTGTTCAGCACTTGCGGCAGCTATTCAATCCAATGTACTTGCAGCTATGGCAATTGTTGACGGCCATGCTGTCATAAGGCGTCCGCTCAAAAAATGGCTGAACCGGTCAGTAGCGGTCGTTTCCGGCCAAAGATGAGGGCGGGGACTGCTCTGGTCGATATCAGGTTGAGCCTGATGTCGCCGCAGGCGTGGGCTGGAGGCCCTATGGCAGAGCCATGCTTAGGTCGCTTCATACCTAGCGGCGGTATGGAGGTCGGGGTGCTAGGGTGGTTGAGATTGGCCTAATTTTCCCGGTATTGGCCTTGTGCGCCATAGGTGTTCAGGTAACGGTGCTGCACAATCGTAAAGGCAGTTTCAGCGGATTAAACTGATCATATGAGGGGTCAATAACGTCCGCAAGATCTGCTCATGAGTTGCGTGCCTACAATAATAGCTGTGATCGCTTAAGCGCCTCGCTAGAATTTTTGACACTGCCATTGACTCTCTTATTACTACAAAAAAAGAGGTGCAAAATGTCAGAGCCCACAGAAGGCTTGTTCGAAGCTAGTCTTCTCCAGAAGCTTGCCGCCTTATCTGTCCCTTGTATGGCAAGTCTGCCTGTGATGGTGATGCCATTCATCTTCAGTGCTGTTATCGAGCATCATGCACTGGATTCTTCCACAGCTACCTATGCGACGACCGCCGAGATTGGGATGATCGCGCTGGCCTCGCTGTTTGTATCGTTGATGCTTCGCCTACTGCCACCACGGCTGACTGTCTTGACTGGCTTGTCCATCATTCTCATAGGTCAGGTGCTGACCATTTACACTTCCAGCGTGATCGCCTTGTTCGTGGTTAGGGCGTTTGTTGGTCTTGGTGAAGGTCTGTGCATGGGCATTGGTTTCGCCTGCCTTGCGCAAATGGTCGGTGGAGCCAGACTCCTCGCTTACGCATCTGGGATCGTAGCGGCGCTATCGCTCATCTCCTTCCTGGCTATCCCAGCTCTCGAACCGTATTTTGGCTACGCCTCGGTATTCTGGTTCATGGTGTCTGTTGCCCTTTTGTGTTTGCCGTTGGCTGTGTTCATGCCCAAAGCAAAGCTCAAACAAATGGCTGCGGGTGCTTCCGTATGGCAAGTGATAAATATCAAAAGTATTTCTCTTTTTGCTGTAGCGTTGCTTGCTAGTTCTGGCTCAAATACGCTGTGGCTATACTTCGAACAGGTGGGTAAATCGGTAGGGATGACTATGTCCGATATCGGAAATTTGGGCGTATCTTCATCAGCTCCCACGTTACTTGTTCCGTTCCTGGCGAACTACATTTATGCCAAGACTAAAACCGTAGTTCCGATTATGGTCGCCTGTATGGTGTCAGCAGCCGCTGCCTATTACTACAGCGCCTCAGGTTCGTGGTTGATATTCTCCGCAGTTGTAGTGGTAATGTCTTTCGCTTACGTATTCCTGCTGGCCTACGTAAGAATGTTCGCGGCTCATATTGATCCAACGGGTCGGACTACTGCAGCAGTTAGCGGTGCTGACTCCCTCGGCATGGTTATTGGGCCTCTGGTCGCGGCAGTTACTTTGCACGTGGTAGATGATTTTTCTCCGCTGAGCAATTTCGGATTGATGGCTCAAGGACTCTGTCTAATTCCATGTGTCATCTTCATATTAGCTAAAGCTTCCAAGCACAAATCAGTTGTAGCTTAAACCAGAATAAATTGCTTGAGTGATATCGCGATGAATACCGTTATTAATAATGCGTTGAAGAATGCCAAGTTCATGCCATTTTGGCTCGATAATCCATCCGCCCCAGATGCGGAGCCGGCATTTGAAGGGGTCGCGCAAGCTGATCTTGTCATTATCGGTGGCGGATTCACCGGCCTCTGGGCGGCAATCGTAGCCAAGGAAGAAGACCCGTCCAAGGCTGTCATCGTCCTGGAAGCAGGGAAAGTAGCCTATGGGGCATCTGGCCGGCCTGGCGGCATCATCTCCACATCAATCATGCACGGGCTGGCTAACGAAGCCCGGGTTTTCCCAGAGGACATCGAGGCGCTGGAGCTGCTCGGCCAGAAGAACCTGGATGACTTCAAGGCGGCGCTTGAGCGCTATGGAATCGATGCGGATATCGAGTGGAACGGTGAGATGACTGTCGCCGTGGACGATGACCACCTTCCAGAGCTGAAGGAAGAGTACGACCTGCACGAGCGTTATGGACACAACGTTCAATGGCTCGATAAAACCGGCGTCCAGGCTCAGCTTAAGTCGCCCATGTTTCAAGGTGCCATGTGGTCACAGAATCGTAGCGGGATCGTGCATCCTGCCAAGCTGGCTTGGGGGCTGAAGGCAGCGGCACTCAAGTTGGGTGTGAAAATCTTCGAAAACTCGAAGATGACTGACCTGTCGGAAAACGGCGACCGGATGACGGTGATGACCCAAAGTGGTCGCGTCGACGCTGCCAAGGTGTTTCTTGCGACCAATGCCTGGCACGCTGGCCAGAGTGACATCAAACGCCGAATCATCGCGGTGCTTGACCATGTTATGGCCACTGAGCCCCTAACCGATGAGCAGATGAAGCGCATTGGTTGGGACAATCGCCAGGGGATATATGACACCCGGACGCAGCTCAACTATATGCGTCTCACCGCCGACAATAGGATCATATTCGGGGGAAGTGTCACGTACCATTTTGGCGGTAATTTCAACCCTGCAGAAGACGGGCAGGTCGAGACTTACCACGGGCTGGCGGCGGCGTTCTTCAAAACCTTCCCGCAGCTGCACGATGTGAAGATTTCACACCTTTGGGGTGGGCCTATTGACTACTCGATGCGCTTTTCCGTGTTCTTCAGAAAATACTTTTCGGGCAAGGCAGTGTATGCGGGCGGGTACACGGGATTTGGTGTCGCCGGCAGTCGCTATGGCGCCGTTACCGGTCTCGGCCTGCTGAGCGGAGCAGATCTGCCTGAGCTGAAGCTGGATATCGCGCAGAAGCCATCTGGGTACATCCCTCCAGAGCCCTTCCGCTGGATAGGCGCGAAGATCACCTTCGCAGCGCTTGCAGGGGTGGATGAGAAAGGTGGATGGCGCAAGCTATGGCTCGGGTTTGTCAAACGCTTAGGCTTCCCTTTCTGATGTGGTAGCGCATTTGCCACATCTGAGGTCTCTGTGGGCTTACCAGGGCCCGAGGTAGACTTCTCACCCTTTTTGCCAGGCATTTGCCTGGCTTTTTTTTGCCTGATTCGCAGCTTCGCTGAACTGCCTAGCTCATGAATCTCGCTTTTTTTAGAACGCTTGTCGTGTTAAAACATGGCTTATTGATGTAGCTGTTCCGATATAGGCTTGACGGCGTAGACCGTAATAGCGACGAGCTCGGAGACCAAGAAAGTCATGCCTCCGTCCAGTTGATCATTGAAAGAGTTGAGAATGCCGAAGATCGTAGATCACGAAGTAAGACGTGCAGAAATCACCAAGGCGGTCATTCGCTCAATTTCTAAAGAAGGACTGGCCAATGTCACGATTCGCGGGATCGCGCGTGAAGGTGGCTTCAGTAGCGGTACGCTTGCGCATTACTTCAACAGTAAGGAAGAGTTGATCGATTTCGCATTCAACGAGATCTCGAAGCAGGCCTTTGAACGGATCAATGCCAGGACGCTGGGTTACACCAAGGCTCGGCAAAAGGTTCGCGCGGTAGTCGAGGAACTAACCCCTCAACCCAGCGACGAACATGACTCGGTGATCTCGGTATCGTTCTGGGCGGCTGCTAGGCAGAATGACCGCCTGCGTCAAAAATTCCACGAGGTCTATGAAAATCTTCGAGCTCATCTGCGCGCTTTCATTGATGAGGGGATTGGCACGGGTGAGTTCAGGATCGAAGGGGACATCGAGGACGAGATCGATTTCATCGTTGCGATCACAGACGGGCTGCTCGTTTCCTTTCTTCTCGATCCCAATCGGTTCCCAGAGGAGCGCGGTCGTAAGCTTGTCACCGCAGCCCTCAGCCGGTTGATCGCATAAAAAAGCCCCACAGCGTGGGGCAAGCACAGTACACCAACGAATGATGACGGCAGTCCGGGCAAGCGAACGCTTAACCCCGGAAGCACCGTTTTTGCTCAGTGGGCGAGGGGCAGTGGAGGCTTCGCGAATTCTTCGAGGTTCATCAACACTTCAGCTCCACCATCAACGATCAGGTCAGTACCGTTGATCCAGTACCCTTTAGGATCAAGCATCAGGAGAATCGCGTTGGCGATCTCCTCTGGATAGGCGTCGCGTCCGCCAGCTTGGGTTTTCAAGCTCTGCAGCAACTCATCACCCATGGTTTCGTAGAAGATCTGCAGCAGTGGGGTATGAACGGCGCCAGGGCTGAGCGAGTTAACGCGCACTCCCCGGTGACGCTCGCTGCTCGATGCCAGCATCGTGTACAAGACGACCAGCTCCTTGGTGAAGTCGTAAGTAGCCGGCCCGGACATTGCCAAATCGTTGAACTGAGCCAGACAGGCTTCCCAATCGGTCTCCGCCAGGATGCACTGACTGATCTCTTTACGCTTTCTCCAGCCGGTGGCTGCAGTCGAGGCAATGTTCACCACTGACGCGTTATCAGTGAGCCTAGGCAGAAGCTGACTGGTCAGGTGTCGCATACCAAGAAAATTGACCTTGAAAACCAGGTCTGCAGGGAGGCTGCCGGGCACGCCTGCGATATTGGCCAGTCCGTGAATGGGCTCCTCGATTACCGCGAGCGCGGCATCGATGGAAATCGGGCTCGATAGATCACACAGGACAAATTGGTCGCAATGGTCATGCGCCGGTTTAACGTCCAGGCCAATCACATAAGCCCCTACTTCTTGAAGAGCCTTGGCCGTCGCTTGGCCTACGCCTGACGATACGCCAGTGACCACGATACGTTTATCTTTGAATCCCATGGTGCTGATCCTCAGGCGGCCTTGAAGCGAATAGGAAGGGAGGAGATGCCGTTGATGAAGCGAGAAGGAATCATCTGAGGCTCACCGGCAAACTCGATGTCTTTGAGCTGTGTGAGAGTCTCAGCGAGAAGGAACGGCAGCTCCAGGCGAGCAAGGTGAGCGCCCAAGCAGGTATGGCGACCGCCACCGCCGAAGCCCAGGTGCGGGTTGGGCGAGCGGAGTACGTTGAATTCGTACGGGTTGTCGAATTTGGTCTCATCGCGGTTTGCCGAGTTGTACCACATCACTACCTTCTCACCCTCGGCGATGCGCTGACCTGCAATTTCAGTATCACGAACTGCAGTCCTGCGCATGTGCATTACCGGGGAGACCCAGCGGACGAGCTCTTCAAAGCCAGTAGCTGCGACGCCTGCTGGGTCATTTGCCCAGATTTTCATTTGCTCTGGGAATTCCAGGAAACACTTCATGGCATGTGCACCGACTGTACCGGTGGTTTCCATGCCAGCGGTAACCAGCAGTTGGAAGAAATAGCCGGCTTCCACGTCGTCCAGTTTCTTGCCTTCGACTTCTGTCGCCAGAATCATGGACAAGATGTCATCGCCGGGATTCTTGCGCTTCTCTTTGGCCAGCTGGTACCCGTAATCGTTAAGCTCGGCGAAGGCGCCGGTGATGGCCTCGATTGCGTACTCACCCAAAATGTCGCCGGCGAGCGCGGTGACAGTGAGCTCGTGCAAGCGGCGACGATTTTCCTTGGGTGCGCCCAGGAAATCACACACGACCTCAACAGGAAACGCCTGAGCGACATCGCGAGCGTAATCACATTCGCCCCGGTGCTTCACATCTGCGACGACCTGGTGGGCATACTGCTTGGCCACCTGGCTCATCTTGGTCACACCCTGCGGCGAGAACGCTTTGGCCACGACTTGGCGAAGCTTGAAATGCCGGGGGGCATCCATGTTGAGGAACCAGCCCTCTTGCTGCGCGGACTCAACGCTTTGATCACCGACGATGGTGCCCTCGCCGTTGATGAAGGTCTTCGCATCGCCACTGACACCGACGATGTCGTCGTAGCGAATTACGGCCCAAAAACCTTTGCTGCCGTATTCAGGGGAGCCTTCGGGGAATTCGTGCCAGGAAACGGGTTTCTCAGCCCTCAGGGCCGAAAATACAGCCTCGCGATCTGGGCGCTTCCAGAACTCCATATCGGCAAGGTTAATACTGTCAACATCAATACGGCTCATCAGTTCGTACTCTGTAATTAGATTTATTAGACGTTGTGGTACTTCACGCCAGGCAGGACGCAGAGCATTTCAAAGAGCAAATTTGCGCCCAGAAGCGACGTGTTTCCTGATTGGTCGTATGGCGGAGAAATCTCGACAACGTCAGCGCCGATTACATTGAGTCCTTTGCACCCACGGATAACCTGTTGACCTTGATAGGCCGTCAGCCCACCAATCTCGGGTGTGCCAGTGCCAGGGGCGACGGATGGATCAAGCCCATCAATATCGAATGAGATGTACACTTTACGATCGCCGATCTTTGCTCGGATGGAATCCATCAATGGTGCGAGCGACTGCCCCTGGCATTCGTCCGCAGTCACCACGGTGAAGCCTTTGTTGCGAGACCAGTTAAAGTCATCCGGGGAATACCCCGTGCCCCTCAACCCGATCTGAAAGGTGAGAGATGGCTCAATCAGTCCGTCTTCATAGGCCCGACGGAATGTCGTCCCGTGGGCGATACGTTCTCCAAACATGTGCTCGCCCACGTCAGCGTGGGCGTCGATATGGACGAGCGCTACGGGGCCATGTTTCCGAGCAATGGACTGGAGAATCGGATACGTAATCGTGTGATCACCCCCTAGGGTGAGAGGAACGACGTCGTGCTCCAAAATCTCGTCAAATGCTACTTTGATACGACCGACAGCATCCGGAAGGTTGAAGGTATTGATTGCCACATCACCGATGTCGGCTACCTGAAGACTTTCAAACGGAGCGGCACCTGTAGCAAGGTTGAAGGGGCGAAGCAGGCAGGACTCAGCACGAATGCTTCGCGGGCCCATCCGTGTACCAGACCGATTTGATGCGCCGATATCCAGGGGGACTCCGACAAAACATGCATCCAGGCCAGCCGCACTCTCGGCAGTTGGCAAGCGCATCATTGTTGGGATCCCGCCGAAGCGAGGCATCTGGTTGCCGCCTAAGGGCTGATTAAAACTCATGGAGTTATCTCCCATGTGACGAAATTGCTGGATCAGCTTTGCTGACTAGGAACGCGAACAACGAGGCCTTCCATTTCATTTGTCACACGGACTTGGCACGACAAGCGGCTGGACTCATCCGGCTCATGGGCGTACTCCAGCATGTCGCTTTCCATTGTTTCAGGCGCTTGGAGTTTGCTCTTCCATTCATCGGAGATGTAAACGTGGCAAGTGGCGCAGGCGCAGGCACCGCCGCAATCGGCATCAATGCCTTTGACCATGTTATTCACTGCCGCCTCCATGACAGTGCCGCCGACCTTGGCATCAACGCAAACTTGGGAGCCATCAGGCTGGATGAAGGTGATATTGACCATTTTTTCTTATCTCGAAGTAGTTGTGGATTAGGCCTTCAGCGCGCTGGCCAAGCGTGAAAGTCCCGTTTCCAATACATCGTCACTGATAGTTAGCGCGGCGGAGATACGGATGGTGTTGCCGTAGTAACCGCAGGGGAGAAGCAGCAGACCCAACTCTTTGGCCCGTGCGGCCACGCGCTTGGTTGCTTCGGCGTCCGGGGTGTGAGTGCCTAGTTGCGCGACAATTTCAAAGGCGACCATTGCTCCAAGGCCACGAATGTCGCCGAGTGGCAGAACACCTGGAGTCCCTTTCAGGTCATGCAGAAAATCCGAGATACGTTTGCCGACTTGCTCAGCGCGATCCAGCAGACGCTCTTCCTCGATGATGTCCAAAACTGCGTTCGCTGCAGCACACGCGAGCGGGTTGCCTGCGAATGTGCCGCCCAGGAATCCTGGCGGGGGAGCATCAATGACGTCGCTACGTCCGATCAGGCCTGACAACGGCAACCCACCGCCCATGGCTTTGCCAATGGCGATCAAATCTGGCTGCACCCCTGAGTGTTCAACGGCGAAGAATTTGCCGGTACGGCCAAAGCCGGACTGAACTTCGTCAACGATCAGGCAAATGCTATGACGAGTGCAGATCTCACGCAGTTCACGCATGAAGACCGGCGAGGCTTGATAGAAGCCGCCTTCGCCTTGCACAGGCTCAATGATAATCGCGGCGACCTGGTCTGGAGCGATGGTTGCGCGGAACAGGTGATCCAGCGCTCGAAGGCTGTCGCTCTCGCTAGTCCCGTGATGTGGAATTGGGAAAGGAACCTGGTAGACGCCGGCCTGCGATGGGGTTACCCCGGTGCGCAAAGGCTGGACTTTACCGGTCATGGCCAAGGCCAATTGGGTACGTCCATGGAATGAACCAGTGAAGGTGATGATCCCCTGGCGAGAGGTGTAGTACCTGGCTACCTTGACCGCGTTCTCTGTCGCTTCAGCCCCGGTGGTGAACAACGTGCTCTTCGCGTCTTTGATTGGCGCCAAGTCGTTCAATCGCTCGCAAAGGCGGACATAGGGTTCGCAGGAGAGCACCGGGAACCCGATGTGGGCGTATTGTTTCAGCTGCTTTTCGATAGCGTCGACGACTTTGGGATGCAGATTGCCCGTGTTGTTAACGGCGATACCGGAGGCAAAATCGACGTAATGGGTGCCTTCTACGTCCCAAATCTCACTACCTACAGCCTTTTCTACAAAAACCGGTAACGCAGTCGCAGCGCCTTGAGGGAGAGCCTTATTACGGCGAGCCAACAGTTCTTTATTATTCATATAAATTACTCAATTCAAGACGTCTGAACGCCAGACCATCATTTTTTCGATCTGCATCTCGTGCATGGTGAAGGGGATACCACCCACGCCATGACCGGAATTGCGAGCGCCTGCGAACGGCATCCAGTCCACACGGAATAGGGTGTTTTCGTTAACCATTACAGCGGTACCGTCCAACTGCTGGTAGCAGTGCAGGGCCGTATCGAGGTTTTGAGTGAAGACGGCAGCCTGGAAGGAGAAGGGCAGCGAGTTCGCTTCTTCCAACGCCTGGTCGACCTCGTCAAAGCTGTACACGCAGATAACGGGGCCGAAGACCTCTTTGCGCATCACGTCAGAGTTTCGAGGGGGATTGAGCAGAACGGTCGGCTCGTAGCAGCTATCGGAAATCTTCTTACCACCGCAGATCAGTTCAGCGCCTTCGTTGACGGCGTTCTGCACCCAGTCGTGGATGCGGTTGTTCTCTTGATGAGAAATGATTGGGCCGATATCCGTGGTTTCCAGCACGGGATTACCCACCACCATCTTTTTTCCTGCTGCGGCCAAGCGCTCAGCTACCTCGCGTGCCACGCGACGATCAGCAAATACGCGCTGAACCGAAACGCAGGCTTGCCCGGCGTGCCAGAACCCGCCACGAGCAAGGCGTGGGATTGCCATGTCCAGATCGGCGTCATGCGCAACGATTACTGGCGCTACTCCGCCATGCTCCAGCGCACATCGAGTGCCGGCAGCCAGTTTGGATCTCAGCATCCAACCGACGGCTGCAGAGCCAATGAACGAGAAGAAGCCGACACGTGGATCCGCGACCAGCTTAGCAACCTGCTCGTTTTCTTGGGGCAGGACGACCTGAGCCCACTCCTTCGGAAGCCCGGCTTCGTGGAGGATTGAGACGAACGCATAGCCGCTAAGTGGTGTTTTCAGGGCGGGCTTGATGATCACGGGCGCACCTACCGCGATGGCGGGGGCAGCCTGGTGAACAACCAGGTTGAACGGGTGGTTGAACGCACTGACGCCCAGTACCACACCAATCGGTTCGTGCTGGGTAAACGCGATGCGTCCGGCAGAGGTAGCGTTCAGATCCATCGGGATGACCGAGCCTGCCTTGGTGCGCAGCTCTTCCACGCAGATATGCAGGCAATCGACACCGCGATCGACTTCGATCAGCGAGTCTTTGTAGGGCTTGCCACACTCTTGGGCCACCAGTCGAGCCAACTCTTCACGGCGCGATGCGATGATGGTCGCCGCCTTTTTCAGAATTTCGATCCGCTGCGGTTTCTTCAACCAACCACTTCGATTCCGATAGAGCGCATGAGCCGTCACAAGAGCTTGCTCGATCTGCTGATCAGAGGAAGCAGGGAGTTCAGCCAGCAGCTCGCCATCGAAAGGCGCGTGAATTTTTATAATCTGGGTCATGGTGTGTCCTGTGTCTACTAGTGCATCAGCCTGCGAGAAGCGACTTCAACTCGATTGCGGAGTCAGAAACTTTGGCAGGGGATGGGCTAATGCCGGTCGTGATGAGCTTGCGAGCAACCATGTGGTCGCCCGCAGAGTTGATGCTCTCCACCGCGATCAACTTGCCTTCGCGATAATGGAAAACACTGAATTTCCGATCTTCGACCGAGCCGCGTACAACGAGCTCATCGGTGCCCAAAGGCAGTCCCACGGTCTGGAGCTTGATCTCGCCTTGATCCGACCAGAACCACGGAGCTGCGTGGTAGGGCGAACTGTTGCCCAGCATCGTGGAGGCTGCGACTTTTGCTTGGTCAATTGCGTTCTGCACCGATTCCAATCGGAATCGCCCATTGGCGTAGACGTTGGGGTGATTGGTGCAATCGCCTGCGGATAAGATGTTCTGATCCGAAGTAACCGCGTACTCATCGACCAGGATGCCATTGTCGCAATCCAGGCCAGCGGCTTGAGCGAGTTCCACATTTGGCAGTGCGCCGACCCCGACCAGAATGAGGTCGCACGGGATCTGGGTGCCGCTGCTCAACGCGGCAGCTTGTGCCCGATCAGTACCGACAATTCGCTCCATCCGCGCGTCGGTAATGACTTTAACGCCGATGCTCTCGTGATATGCCTTGAAGAAATCAGAGCTTATGGTTGAGACGGCTCGGCCCATCAAACGCGGCGCGTATTCCAGGACGGTCACCGCTTTACCCAGACCCGCTGCGCAAGCGGCAACTTCCAGACCAATGAAGCCGCCGCCAATGATGACGACGTTCTCGTAAGACTGGAGTTCGTCCCGCAGATTCGCGGCATGCAGGAACGAGCGCAGAGCATGAACACCGGGAAGCTCTGCGCCTGGCAGCTCAAGTGGGCGCGGGCGGGTGCCGGTAGTAATAGCCAGCTTGTCGTAGCTGAACTGCTTTCCGCTCTCGGTCACTACTACCTTGTTGGAGCGGTCAATAGATTCAACCTTGTCACCGCGAATCAACTCGATGCGGTTGTCTACATAGAACCCCTCAGGCCGCAGCTGGATGCTGGTCTCATCGGCAAGGCTCTTGAGGAAGGCCTTGGAAAGTGGAGGGCGCTGGTAGGGAGCGTTGTGCTCATCACCGATGATGACCACGCTCCCTCCAAAGCCACACTGGCGGAGGGACGCCGCGACCTGGAAACCAGCCTGACCAGCGCCGACGATGACAACTTTTTCAATGGTGCTCATGGCGCGACCTCAGTACTTGATCCAGGTGGTTTTCAACGATGAGTACTTCTCGAACGCGTGCAGGGAGCTGTCGCGACCGTTGCCCGATTGCTTGACGCCGCCGAAAGGTACGAGTGGAGAAATCTGGTCGACTGCGTTAACCGCCACCGTCCCGGCGTGCAGAGCTTCAGCCACCCGATGGGCACGAGAGAGATTGGACGTGAAGACAGATGCCATCAGCCCGTAGATCGAATTGTTTGCGATCTCGATGGCTTCAGCCTCGGTTTTGAATTTGATGACACTCAGGACAGGGCCGAAGATCTCTTCCTTGGCAATCCGCATCTCATTGGTCACGTCAGTGAAGATGGTCGGTCGGATGAAGTTCTTGCTGCCATTGATCTCAACGCGTTCGCCACCGTATGCAAGCGTGGCCTCTTGTTTGCCAAGCTCAACGTATTGTTGGACGCGCGCGGTGTGACCATCTTCCACCAAGGCGCCCATCAGGCTGGTCGGGTCGAGAGGGTCTTTTGGCTCGTACTGCTCTGCATGCTTGATGAGTTTGGCGACGAATTCATCGTGGATACCTTCTTCCACCAGAAGACGCGTTGGGGAGGAGCAGACCTCGCCCTGGTTGTAGAAAATCCGCGCGGCCATTTCAGCTGCGTAATCGAGATTCTCGGTATCTGCGAATACGATGTTGGGGCTCTTGCCACCGCATTCCAGCCAAACCAACTTCATGTTGGATTCTGCGGAGTAGCGGAGGAAGTATTTACCCACCTCGGTAGAACCAGTGAACGCAAGACACGCGACATCCATGTGAAGTCCGAGGCCGGCGCCCACGGTTTCGCCAAAACCGGTCACAACGTTGAACACACCGTCCGGTACTCCGGCAGCCTTGACGAGGTCGGCAAGCTTGATCGCTGTCAGCGACGATTGCTCGGCAGGTTTGAGTACGACGGAATTGCCCATGGCCAGGGCTGGGACACATTTCCAGATGGCCATGTCGAGCGGGAAGTTCCAGGGGACGACGCACGCAACTACACCGAGCGCCTCGCGGCGGATCAATGCAAGATCGCCAAGTGCCGTTGGTGCGACTTCGTCATAAAGCTTGTCAACAGCTTCAGCTACCCATTGCACATAGCTTGCGACCTCGGGCATCTCGTAGGCGTAGGACACCTCAACCGGCTTACCCATGTCGATGGACTCAAGCAGAGCCAGCTCTTCCATGTTTTCATGGATGAGCTTCGCAAGCTGCAGCAGGACATTCTTGCGATCAGTCGGGGAGCGCTTCGACCAAACGCCGCTCTCAAAACGTTGTTTAGCGATTGCTACTGCCAGGTTGACGTCCTCCAGATCGCATTCAGCGATTTGGGCAACAATCTGGTTTGTCGCAGGGTTCAAGCAGTTAAAGGACTTGCCGGAGATAGATTCGACGTACTTGCCATCGATGAACGCCCGACCTTCTGGCTCCAGGCCATTTCTCTTCGCTTGCCAGTATTGCAGTGAGCGACTCATCGATTCTTACCTCCACGTTTTTGTAAGCGTCCCCTGAGGATCTGCCGTTGATGGCCGCCAGGGTATGACATTTTCGATCTTTATAGCACGACAGTTGTGTTAAAAAAAGAATTCTCGACCAAGGGAGTTGCCTTTAGGCCTTGAAACCCTGCATAAGTGATTGCTGCTGGTCAGCCAGCGCGTTTAGCGCCTGGCTCACCTTCGCAGACTCAGCCGACTGGGCTGTCAACGTCTCTGTTACGACCTTTACGTTCGAGACGTTGCGGCTAACTTCTTCGGCTACTGCGCTTTGTTCCTCTGCAGCGGTCGCGATCTGCAGATTCATATCGTTGATGACTCGAACTGCAATGCTGATCTGTTCAAGGGCTGAGAGGGCACTGGAAGCATGCTCGGCCATGCCGTGAGCTCTCGCGTGGCTTTGGCTCATTGAGCTAACCACGTCACGGGTGCCGGTCTGCAGCTGCTCAATCACCCCTCGAATCTGAGCGACTGACTCTTGAGTCTTGCGTGCCAAGTGGCGAACTTCATCGGCTACCACGGCAAAGCCTCGGCCTGCTTCGCCCGCCCGGGCTGCCTCAATGGCAGCGTTTAAAGCCAGCAGGTTTGTTTGCTCAGCAATCGCCCTGATGACTTCAAGGACTGAGCCAATTTGCTCACTGCTGTCGGCTAGCGCCTGAACGTCAGTCATGGCTTCGGTCATTTCGCTTGCGAGTTCGGTAATGCGGGTTGCTGTGGCGTCGATCACCTGGAGGCCGTGGGTGGCCGCAGCCTCTGCATCCCCAGCCGCATTCGCCGCTTGAGCCGCATTGCGGGCGACGTCCTGAGCGGTGGCACTCATCTCCTGGGAGGCAGCGGCAACCTGGTCGATTTCACGATACTGCTCATCCATGCCGGTGCTTGTACGAGCAGCTATCTGAGAAGAGCGGTGGGCGGTATCTCTGGCTTCTGCAGTCGTCGCCTTGACTTGGGCGATGACAGGCTGGAGCTTGTCCAGGAAAAAGTTGAACCAAGACGTCAGCTGCCCAAGCTCGTCTTCGGAGCGGTGCTTCAAACGCTGGGTCAAATCACCTTCACCCGTGGCGATGTTGCGGAGCATTTCAGAGACCACTGAAAGCGGAGCGATGGCGCGGCGAGCGGTTAGCCATATCAATAAAAGACCCGCCAGGCCTGCCCCAAGCCCTAAATACACATTTCCCAGGCGCGCTTCTTCGGCCTGATTATCCAGCTCGCCTTCCAATGCCTTCGAGGACTCAAAAAGCAAAGATGTTGGAACCCTCATCATGACGAGCCACGGTTTCGATCCGGGGATGGGTGAGAATCGTTTGATGAAGTGTAATTTCTCTCCTGACTGGAAGATAACCGGCCCTTCTGATTCAAAAGCTGTCGTGATAGATGGTGAAATATCGCCAAAGATTTGACCGACTGGTTGGGTCAGCTTGTCCTGGCAGCTACTACAAGCGGCGATCAATCCTCCAGAACTGATGATGGTGATGTCAGCCTCTCCGCCGAAGAGCGATTTCGCTCCTGCGTTGGCCAGTTGTTGAAGCTCGGCCAAGTCAATATCCATCCCGAAAACCGCCTCCGCTTTACCGTTCTCGATTACCGGAAATGTGATCGATGTGATGAGGTTTTTTGACGAGCCAAAGTCCTCAAGGTAAGGGTTGAGGATGCAAGGTTTGAGGGTCTTCGACGGACAGGTGTACCAGGAGTTGAAGGGGGTGCCATCCTGCATTGGGCTTGCGTTCGCCAGCATTTCTTCAGTCACGGGCAAGGTTGTAACTTCACCGTTCTTGTTCGACCAGTAACTGGCGAACCGCCCTATGTCTGTGCTGCCGATATCAGCCCGCCCCGCATAGCTCTTGTCATTCGAGTCCAAGGCATCGTGCTCATATACCGTATAAAGTGCAAGCAGCCATGGGTGAGAAGCGATTGATTTTCTCACTTGCTCATGGAGATCTGCTCTCAAGCGCTCGTTATCAGTTGAAAGTTTTAGGTGCGTTATTTTTTGCTCAGCAATCTTGGTTGAAACGCCTTGGCCGTAAAGAAACGTGCGCAGAAAAAATGATTGAATTTTTAGGGTTTGGCTTTCAACTTGAGCTTGCATTGTTTCGATGGTGGTGGCTTCAACCAGCTTCAATGTTTTTTCTTTAATAAAACTTATGTTGGATTTAGATTGAAAGAAGGAGCTTCCGATAAGTACAAGTACCACGGAGAGCAAGCAGAAGCCTGCTAATACGACAATCTTATTTTTGATGGAGAGTTGCAAGTTAGCACCCTTTTGTTTTGATGTGGCAGTGTGCTTTACAGGCTACAAGCGTTGCCATGATTCTGCCTCAACGGTGGCGCGACCAATATGTCCCAAAGGGTCAAAGGCGTGCCTGTGTGGCCAATCGGGCGGCCACCCCTTGAGCGTGGGTCTTGCTAAGTGAGAAGCTTCGCGCAGCTAAAGAGGAGTTCAATATGATAAAAACAATAAGCTTTATCAATGCATTCTGGAATCGTGTGATTCGTGACTATGACGAGTTGAGTAAGACTTCCGATCACTATAAATATGTGCTGCCTTACATGCTTATTTGTTGATATAACTCAGTATTTCCCTATCCTGATGAATTTTTCATGGGGCATGACTGCCGTTTTTAATGCTGCGGGTGCCAAAGGCAAGTATGAGGCTCTGGCTTGCGAGGAGAGCCGGAGGTTGAGTCCTGGCGCCTACAGGGCGATGGGGGCGGGCAAGGTTTGACGTAAGTGTTGGTCTGTAGGGAGGATAGGGGAGTGCTTGCTAAGGCGCCTGATCTGATGAGTAGCTAAAAATGACAATTAATAGCAAAAAATATGCCTCGCTTACTCCATTGCACTTAAGTGACTGTATTGCGAAGCATCTGGTGCAGAAAGGCCTAGCCCTAGACGATGTGCTGGCGGGTAGTGGTCTGCGGTCTGATGATTTCAAAATCGCGTCCAGAATGTTGGATATCCAGCAAGAGCAGCAAATAATCAGAAATGCATTAAAATTAGAGGGGGGGGCATATCTCGGATTAGATCTTGGACGTTCGGCTCGAATTTCCGCTTATGGCCTTCTTGGATATGCTATGCTCACAGCGCCTACGTTGCGTGATGGGCTAGAGATACCCATCAGGTTGCCAGCGTTGCTGGGAACATATTTTCAATTGAGAATCACTAATAATAATGGTGTCGTTCAAATACTGGCAGAGCATTGCCGTGCTCCAGTTGATCTTGAGCCCATATTGACCGAGTTGTGCTTGTCATCATTCAAGACGCTTATTGAAGATATGCTTCTGGAGTCGGTTACTCTTGGAAATGTATCGTTAAAATATATGCCTGCTGGTGATCAGGCTATTTATAACAAGGTTTTTGGATGTCCGGTTGATTTCGGTGCAAATGTTTCCTCTATCTCCGTCGATGCCTCGCTTTTGGATGAGAAGCTTCCGCTTTCAAATATTCTATGTCATCAAAAAGTGATTGAGCTTTGCCAGGTGCAAAATCGTGAACTGGTATCGAATCGAGAGTGGCTGGAAAGATTGCGAAATATCCTGTCGGAGAATTTGCTTGATCCACCTGATCTGGAGTCTTTAGCTAAAAAAATGCACTGCTCACCTAGGACGCTACGGAGGCAGCTGCAGGATCAGAATACCAGTTACAGGCACTTGCTAGATGAGTTGAGGTTTGCGCGAGCAAAGAATCTCTTGGCATCTCACGTTGGCACGGTAGACCAGATTGCAGAGGAGCTTGGGTTCAGCGATGGTGCGGGTTTACGCCGCGCCTTTAGGCGCTGGTGCGGTATGTCCCCCAATGCATTCAGAACCTAACCGGCCAAAAAATTGGCCATTTAAGCCCTGTCTTGACCTTCGGCGCCCTACAGCCTGGCGCCGTGGAGGTGCAGAATCTCTTCAAGATACGCGTTGCCCTGCAGCAGAGGCTTTTCATGATAACAATATACAGCGAATCTCATGGTGAGCACTTCGGTAAGTCTGAGCTCATCGATGGAGTATTCAATCCAAGCTTCGAGTGCCCTGAGCGTGCAAACCAAATCGTCACCAACCTGCGTGACCGTGCTTTCGGCCCATCATCGCTCCCGACGACTTTGGCCTTGCACCATTGGCTAGTCTGCATGACCCCAAATACGTCGAATTCTTCCAGGGCGCATGGGAGCGCTGGGTTGCCTAGGGCAACACTTTCGACATGCTGTCGATGGTTACCTCCAGCGAAGTGGGACGGTCTCACCCGCCCCGGAGTGAAGCGCTCCAAGCAGCCCTCCAGGAAATCAAGAATCGCTCGCCGGATGTCCTCATCGTCTCCTTGGGCGTGGATACGTTCAAAGGCGATCCGATGACCAAGTTCTTGTTCGAAAATGATGACTTCAACCGCATGGGTGAACTCATCGGTTCTCTGTCCGTCTCGACCTTGTTCGTTCAAGAGGGTGGCTATGACACTCAAAAAGGCGGTATCAACGTATTGAATGTTTTGGCTGGCTATTTGAGTGCTTCGAAACTGTAGTTCTTAATATTGAGGCTCATGGAAAAGAGGTTTTCCTGATCCTCTAGTTTAAGTATAAAAATAACAGCGCTCCTGATTAATAGGGGCGTGTGCGCGTGCGTTTTTTTGCTGCCGTTCCTACAACAATATATATAGGCTGATGCAATGAAAGAAAATAATGATGGTCTCGTTGAGGCGAATTTTATGCAGAAGACTTCTGCATTAATTCTCCCTTGTTTGGCAAGTCTACCAATCATGGTCATGCCATTCATTTTTGGCGCAGTTATCGACGTACTGAGCGTCGACCCAGCGAGCGCAACGTTTGCCACCAGTGCTGAAATCTCAATGATTGCACTTGCGTCGCTCCTCGTCTCCCTAGTGCTGAAGTACCTTCCTCCCCGATTGACCTCTCTTGTCGGCTTACTTATCGCTTCTGCCGGTCACCTGATTTCGATCAGCAGCGTCAGCCTTGATGCCATGTTCTTTGCCCGAGGCCTGGCGGGGTTTGGTGAAGGCCTCTGTATGGGGATCGGGTTTGCGACTCTTGCTCAAATCAGAGGCGGGACAAAGCTCCTTGCTTACACCTCAGGCGTCGTGGCCGCGTTGTCGCTTTGCTCGTTCCAGCTCGTTCCGGTGTTGCAGCCCTCGTTGGGGGCGGTTGCGGTGTTCTGGTTCATGCTCGCAGTTACCGTGCTGTGCATCCCGCTTGTCATCTGGATGCCACGAAACAAGCTTCGGCAGACTCAAGCGTCCACTGGGCTGGGATCGTTGCTGAACGTCCGCAGTCTTGCGTTGTTCATCATCGCATTTCTAGTGAGTGCAGGCTCCAACACGCTCTGGTTGTACTTTGAGCAGGCAGGCAGCTCCGTCGGGTATTCGCTGAAAGAAATTGGTCAGCTCGGATCGGTCATTCTTGTGCCGACATTGCTCGTGCCCTTCGTTGTGAACTTTATTTTCAACCGTACCAAGACCATCGCTCCCATTCTAATCGCATGCTTGCTATCGGGTGTGTCGGCGTTCTACTACGCGAAGTTCGGCTCCCAACCGCTGTTTGCTGCGGTGGTCATCAGCATGGCGTTCCTCTACGTCTTTCTCCTGACTTACATCAGGGTCTTCTCGGCCCATGTAGACCACACGGGGCGCACGACAGCGGCGGTGGGCGGTGCAGACTCCCTGGGTATGGTAATTGGCCCATTGGTTGCGGCCTTCACCTTGAATCTCAACGACGGCTTCACTCCACTGAGTAGCTTGGGCCTGTTGTTGAACTTGATGTGTATTGTCCCTTGCGCTGTGTTTGTGTTGTCGCGCGCCGCCAGGATTCAACGCGGGCTCAGTTGATCCTCCATTTGCACAGGAGCGCTGAAGCATCACGAGGCGCTTCCGCTTTAGGTTTGTTACGTGATTGCTGGTGGTGATTTTATGATGAACAAACTGTATATAAATGGCCATTGGGTCGAAGGTACTGGGGATACTTGGGATGTCGTGTGCCCTGTGACTGAGGAAGTCATTCAGCGCTTAGTGTTGGGTAGTGCAGCGGACATGGATGATGCTATTGAGGCTGCATCCAGTGCATTTATGAAGTGGTCACGAACGTCCCCGGCACACCGGGCTGAGTACCTTCAGCGTATCGCATTGGGCGTACAGGAGAACAAAGAGCTTCTGATCGATCTCCAGATGCGCAACAGTGGCAAACCCTTCGCCGAAGCTGAGATCGATGTCGATGCTGTCATTGACACATTCAGCTATTACGCGGAGTTGATTGCCAAAGAGCCTCAATCGCACGAAGAGTCCATCAACGTCATAGGCTTCCGGGGCGAAGTGACCCGTGAGCCTATTGGGGTGGCTGGCTTGATCTCACCTTGGAACTTCCCAATGGTGACCACGTCTTGGAAGCTGGCTCCCGCGCTCGCTGCGGGGTGCACGGTTGTGGTTAAACCTTCGGAGTACACTCCTCTTGCCGAGATGGCACTGGCGTCGATAATCGACAAGGTCGGCCTACCGCCTGGTGTAGTGAATTTTGTGCCTGGGCTTGGCCACATCGTTGGCAGCAAGCTGGTCGAAGACAGCCGCGTGAGCAAAGTGTCCTTCACCGGCAGTGGGGCGGTCGGCAAAAGCATCATGAAGCAGGCAGCTGAAACTGTTAAAAACGTGAGCTTGGAACTAGGAGGGAAGTCTCCCATCCTAGTCTTCGCCGACGCTGATATTGACGAAGCGATCGAACTCGTCGTGGCAGGGATTTTTTACAATGCCGGCCAGATATGCTCCGCAACATCCCGCCTGTTAGTGGACGAGAATATAGCTGCCGATTTCATTGAGCGGCTTTCTGACCGTGTGACAGTGATCAGCGTGGGTGCGCCATCGGAGGACGCCCAGATGGGGCCTCTAGTGTCCAAAACCCACTTCCAGCGTGTCGTCGATTCTGTCGAGCGCGGCTTGGCTCTTCCTGGCGCGGTTGCTCGTATTGGGGGGGGGGCTGTTGCCGGATCCAGTCGCGGATTCTTCTTTGCCCCCACCGTCATCGAAATCCTGGATTCCACCCATGAGCTTTGGCAGGAAGAGATTTTCGGCCCCGTGCTCTGCTACATGACCTTCGCTTCCGAAGCCGAGGCAATTGCGCTGGCAAATGATAGCAAGTATGGACTTGCAGCTACCGTTGTCACTGGCTGTGCTGATCGGGCACGTCGAGTGTCTAGAAATCTTGAGGCGGGCTTTGTCACCATCAACGCTCCACAAATTGTGAGTCCGAGGCTTTCTTGGGGGGGGTATAAAGAAAGCAGTCTAGGTCGTGAGTTGGGGAGATTTGGACTTTCTTCGTTCCAAGAAGTGAAAAGCATCCTTTCGCCTATTTAAGGGCGGAAGTCCAGATGTAAAAAAATTAGCCTGCAGTATATCTACTTTCAGTATCTGCCTTAAGTGCTAGAGCACGTCGCAACATATAAGAGTGAGGCTTTATATGAAGTTCCCAACGGTCGGTGCCTTCGTGGCTGCGTGTCTCCCTATCGTCAATGCAAACGCTGTAGAACTTTCAGAGAATTTCAGTCTGATTGGTAACATTGGTCTATTTTCTGAATACGGTAGTCGGGGACTTTCGCAGACCCAGCGTGATCCTTCTCTGCAGGTCTATGCAATGTTACTGCACTCAAGCGGGTTCTACGTCGCCTCCTGGAGTTCAAACTTTGACTTGGGGGGAGGATCCAAAGCGCGCTATGAGACCGATTACATCGGTGGTTATCTGTGGCAGCCCGCTGAGCGGGTTACCGTCGACGTAGGCTATTTGAAATATACCTACCCTAAGCAAAGCAACCTCAACGTGAGCGAAAAATACGTGACGTTGGATGCTTATGGTTTCCTACTGGGGGCGTATTATTCCGATGATAACTTCGGAGACCAGGCCGCGCTCTACACCTATGTAGGGTATAAAACAACCCTCCCATATGATGTCGGTCTTCAAGTCAAGTACGGACGAAGCGATTTCAAAGATCCGATGTTTTTTGACAAGAGCGGGAGCTCTCGCGAGGCCTATCGCTCCTGGGAGGTTCAGGTATCCAAACCTTATTTAGGGCTCAACTGGTCAGCCAGTCTTGTTGGTTCGGATCTATCCAGAAGCGAATGTGCCAGCTACCTTGTATACGAAGATGTATGCTCCAATCGAATGGTATTCGGAGTCAACAAAGACTTCTAAGGCCTAATCCGAAACGCCATGAAAATGGCGTTTTCTTGCATTTTATGGTTTGAACTTCAGTAGTTCATGGACGAACCACTGACCGGCGGGCCCTAAAGCTTGCCGGCGACGCCACACTAAGTCTACATCCATGCGCTTTGGATAACCTGGTACTGCAAGTTCCACTAGGCCGCCGTTACCGAATCGCTCCACTAAGTGACGAGGTAGCTCGGCCCAGCCGAAGCCCTGGAGTGCAAACCCCAACAGCACAAGGTGATCGGGGGGCCGACCAATTCTGCGGTTTCGAAGCATCGGCTCCAGAGGCGTATGTTTTCAGCACCAACTGTCGATAATCCCCGAGTGCTACCGTCGATACGAATCGAGCGTTGGCAAGGGCATGATCACAGCTAACGTATACACCAAGTTCGGTTAAATTTCCGAGGCTTGAGATGCCGATATCTGCTGGGTACGTTTTATGGGCAATTAAAATTCCGATATGAGCATGGCCTTGCTGTATAAGACTGATTACATCGGCTCCTTCAGCAGGGTCGCACTGAAACGCCGTGTGCGGGAACTCTCTTTCAAAGCGCAGCAGAATATCGGTTTGGAAGATCGGGTCATAGACGTCGGACATTACTATCGATAGGAAGGGTTCTATATTTTTTGATAATCGTGATGCCAAGGCGTCCAACTTATCACTCGCGTCCAGTATCGCCTGCACCCTATCAAGTACCTGTTCTCCTGCTGAGTTCAATATCGGCTTCCGGTGTTTGGCAGGCTCAACCTTATACCGAGGTGATTGAAAATCCGCCATCGGAAGAAACCTGTTACATCCTTCGTGGTGAGGTCGTTATTACACCTATGGGTGACCGAGAAATTTTCTTAAGG